>Ga0065723_100167_pt1 | contig 35410 bp, 33 predicted proteins | sample TheenrcuSG05Z960_FD_59110 | JGI IMG/M metagenome (GOLD analysis project Ga0065723, IMG submission 59110) | Thermophilic enrichment culture from UC Davis - Sample SG0.5Z960 | ecosystem: Engineered > Solid waste > Grass > Composting > Bioreactor | place: USA: University of California, Davis
TGCATGCCATGCGCATAATCGTAGGTCGTAATCCCCTTTTCATCGGGTCAAGTTTTCGGACGGGCGCGTCGAAGCGGCTGAAGATATTCAGCGGCACTTCCTGTTGTCGTAATCCCCTTTTCATCGGGTCAAGTTTTCGGACTCGACGCCGACGCGGACGTGCGCCGTGTCGCGGGAGAATATGCGTCGTAATCCCCTTTTCATCGGGTCAAGTTTTCGGACGCTTCAGCGCGCGGTCAAGGAAGGCCGCCTAACGGCCGAGTCGTAATCCCCTTTTCATCGGGTCAAGTTTTCGGACGGAAGTGTTTTGGTGGCGCAATTGTTTTATTGCATTATTGTCGTAATCCCCTTTTCATCGGGTCAAGTTTTCGGACCCCATTGTTACGGGGCCACTCAGAACCGGCCTTTTTGCGGCCAAACGGGCCGATTTTTTCGCGTGCAGAACGCCAAAAAACGGAACGAAATTTGCTCTCAAACCCCCGTGACAATTCCGTGTCACACCTCCGCCGTTCAGATACCTCTTTCCTGAATCATAAGTGTTCTGTGCCGGAATGTCAAGACGTAGCGACTCACTCGAGGCCCACCCAGTCCAGCACTTCCGAACGTGGTAGTTGTGGAGCCTGAAGCGTCTGGTCCGTTAACCGGGCCGCCTCATGGAGGAACCCTTCAAGTCGGCTGCGCACAACCCCATAAGTCTGTTCGTCAATCGAAAAATTACCCCCTATCAGACGCGAATGACGGCTCTGCTCCAGCGCTTCAAGCAATGACGTGCGGCGTTTCGCAAACAGACGGCCCACCGGGTCTCCAAGCGCCTCCAATAGGCGATAGACCGTTTCGACCTCGACGGCCCCTCGATACCCGGTCGATGCCAGGGTCTCGCGCAGCCTCTCCGGAAGGCGGGCAGGCTCCAGCTGTCCGACGTCGAGGCCGTGGGCCTGCCGCAACCGGATCGTGCCAAAAAGCTCAAGAGCTCTCAGCAACCGCACCACCGCATCATCGTAGCGGCGCTGATGGGCACGACGTGCTGCGCCCAGCAACAGATCGGCCACCAACTCGAAGGTATCCTCCTGCCCCTCGGCCAGAACGCGAAGCCGCGGCAGCCAGCTCGCCCCGTGCTCACCCGCCAGGCCAAAGCTTACCAGCGCCTGGCGATACTGCCCCAGGTCCCAGGCCGCAAGCCCCCGAACAATCTGGTACAGCAGCAACACCTGCGTACGGCGCTCACCACCCAGCGACAGCGTGCGCAGCCATTCCTGCACGAGCCCCTCGGCCGCCCCATAGTCATATCGATCTAGTGCCTGACGCACCAGACGCAACTCGAGCCGCAGGAGTACATCGTCGGCCGCAACGCGCGTAGGGACGTCCGTACCGGCCAGCACCTGGCGCAGATCCTGCCGCACGCCCACGTTGAGCTGCAACTCCCAGCCAAGCAGCACTGCACCGATCACCAGTGCCGCCGACATCGTCTTGGTGCCCCCGGTGTAGTTGGCTGCGATACGCGCGCCGGGGTACTCCCTGCGGATCTGCCGGTACAATTCAAAGAGTGCCGCCACGCATCCCGCCAGATCGTCCGGATCCTTCCAGACCATCACATCATAGCGCGAACGCTCCAGACCCGCCATATCCGGCAAACGCTGCATTATTCCTTCCCCGCCCTCTACCAGCGTCCGCGAATCGGGAGAGCAGATAAACAGCACGCGACTCCGTGCCAGATCCAGATTTCGGATAGCGTGCACGAGCGGTTCAGTGGAACCCCCCACCGTAAGCAACAGCACCGTATCGACAGAAGACGGCTGCTGCTTCTCCCCGAAAGCTTCCACCTCTCCCCAGAGGGACTCCTTCAGGTTCTTTACAAAATCACGAGCGGCCTCCTGTGCCGCTTCCTCGTCTGGAAATTCAAATTCGCCAAGCTCCTCTGCACCGGCGGGCAGGCGTCCGGCCGCAACCTCCTGAAAAATCCGGTAGGCCTGCTCTTCGTGGAAAGTCTCACCGGGCGCAACGACCGGTACTATGGCCACACGCTGCTCCCCTTCCAGCTCCTTCATCACCAGCACCATCGACTGTTGAAACGGCAGCCGCACCAGCAGAAAACGCACGCGCATGTCTGTTCCGGCTTTTCCAGAAGTTCTGCTTTCAGTCGGAAAGTTAAGCGTTAGCGCCTGCTTTTTTGAGGAAAATCCCGAAAGTACTCTTTCGAAAAACCCGGTGTAAATTTTCTCCGAGCGAAGAGGTAACAAATGACCCGTCTCGGGGTCTTTTTATTAGACTGAATGGCAATGCGCAGTACGTGGAAGGTGTTTTCCCCGGCGTCTGTTGCCCCCGATCGTCTATCCCAATCCCCATCGCACCGGATCTGGCTCCATCAGGACATCCTCGAATTTCTACACGGCCGGGACGCATCTGTGCGTCGGCTGGGCATCATCCTGCGCCAGATTGCGGCCCGTGGACGCCCCAATCGTATTAAAAACTGCCGCAACCCTGAAAATCGTGGCTGGCTGCGCACCCCTATGGGAGGCGGCGGCAGTGGCATGCATTTCTATCTGTGGTGGGCGCAGAGCGATAGCGAACGCGTAGCTCCACTTGCTCCCACCGAAAACGAAGTCTTTCTTCGCACGATTCGCCATCACGATGAGCACACCCCCCTGGACTGCGGCCATCGCGACGACTACATCCACCTTTCGCTTCAGGAACTGCAAACAGAACGCATTGACGGCGTCGACTGCTCACCCTGGACGCCCGAGCAGCGCGCCTTTATTGAGGCCGGTGAAGCCGTTCGCATCATTCTGGGCCGGCCCGGTTCTGGCAAAACGGCCAGCCTCTGGCGCGCCGTAGAGCGACATCCGGCACGTCATCTCCTGTATCTGACCTGGTCGCGGGAACTGGCCTGGCAGGCGCATCTCAATTTCTCGGCCCTGACACCCGACCGAACCATTCGGTGCTGGCATTTTACCCGCCTCCTTCGCGCTCTTACGCAACAGGACGAACCTCGCCTTACGCTGTCGGAAAGCCGCCGGCGTTTTCGCGAAGCGCTCTAGCTGTTGAGTGCCCCTCAACTGGGCCCCTGGAAGCATCGCCTGACGGCCCTGCATGCAGAACTGCGCGCCTTCCTGATCGGTCGGGCACGCCCCGGCCATACCTCTACCGTCTTCGACGGTAGAGTTTTCCACCTGCGGCCAGAAGCCTATGCCGGGCTGCGTCAGAACGATCGCCATCCCGAGGCCATAGAGAAGGCCTGGCACGTCTTCGAGCTGCTCGGCCGCGACGAACGGCTTGCGGAAATCTTTCCCGAACTGGCGCTTGCCTCGCTGGCGATCCGAACCCTCCAGGCCGGACGTCTACCGGCCGTTCTGGACACGATCGAAGGTATTGTGGTCGATGAAGTACAGGACCTGACGNTGCTGGAACTGTCGGTCGTGGTGNAACTCTGGCGCAGGCTGGCGCAGCGGCGCCCGGAGCCCCCGCTTCTGCTGCTGGCAGGTGACGAAGGACAGACGGTCCGCCCTTCGGGTTTTCGCTGGGGCCCCTATAAGGACTGGCTGAGCGAGCGCATTGCGCCGCCTCGGGACTACGAACTCGGCGAAAGTCTGCGCTGCCCGGCCAACATCGTGCGCACGTTCGACCGCGCCGCCCGCTACTACCGCAAACTGCCGCGGGAAGAACGCCCGGCCCGCCAGCGCCGTGATAGCCCGGCGGCACCCGGGGGCCACCTGATCTACGTGGCCACCGAAAACCAGCAGCAGGCCGCGTCTCTGATCCATGAACTGTGTGAAGAAGAAGCGCTGGTGGTTGTTTCGCTGGAAGATGAGGTCCCCGAGCACATCTGGTCCCCGGCCCTGATCAAAGGGCTCGAGCGTCAGACCGTGGTCGTGCTGAATCCGGGCGCAGTGCTCGAACGGCTTGATCGATTCGTTTCAGAGGAGAATTTTGCGTTCGATCGGGAAGACTATCGCACCGAAGTCGATCGGCTGCGCGTGGCCCTGAGCCGCTCCAGTGAAACGCTGGTGTTTCTGGACGTGGCGCCCACCGCTGCGCAACGCGCCTGTAGTCTGCGTTTGCTGGGAGACGATGCAGTAGAGGTGGCACCTCATGAGCTGCTCAACAGCCTGGAACAGGCCGAGCTCTCTCTGCTGGAGCGCATTCAGGCACGTCTGGAGGAATTCACGGCGCGAATCGACGAAGACCCCTCACAGGCCCTTCAGCTGGCACTGCGCGCCCGCGAACTCCAGCTGAGAATTCAAAGTCTGGGCGAACATATCCCCGCACGCATTGCCCGGGAAGTATCCCGGGCCATTCTCAGCGCGACCGCCCGCCTTCTGGTCGACGATCACCCGACCGAGGTGGATGCCCCGGAGCTGCAGCAGGCCAGAGAAGCAGCCAGAGAACTGGGGCTGGAGCATTTGAGGGCGCTCGACGAACTGGTGCGCTGGCATCGGTCCGGACGCACTTTTCCGGCCGCTCTGCTGCAGGCCGCCTGTCAGCTCCCCGACGAAGCCGAGTGGCTGCGACAGGCCCTTTCGGCCATCGCCTACAGCCTGCACGCGGCCCTGGAGCACGGCGCCCGTAGCCCGGAGTCAGCCGCCGTCTTTCTGGAAGACGTGGCAAGCTGGCTTCGCTTCCTGGACTACGGTGGTAATGTTGAGGAAGCGGTGCGACGCCTGCGGGGTCTTGCGTTCGACGCCCTGCTCGCGGCAGGCAATCTGGCCACCGCAGAGCAACTGCTTGAACACATCCATCCGCCTGACCTACTCCGCAAAGGACGTCTGCTGGAAGCAAGGGACGCGCTCGAGGAGGCCATCGAAGTCTACCTGCAGGCCGGCGCACACACTGAAGCCGAGCGCGTCCGTCAGCGGCTCTATCATTTTCGCAATCATACCCTGCAGCGCTTTCGTCGTCTGGCCGACCAATGTTCGGATCCTGAGCAGATCCCTGTGCTGATTTCCATGCTTTCCGGTGCCCAGCAACGGCTGGCCTTCTGGTATATTCGACTCTGTCTGGAGACGAAACATGGAAGCGACGACCAGAGCCCACTGCATCCATTCCTCGGCTACCTCGAAGCGGTGCATGCGCATGCAGAACTGCTGGAAGATCCCGAGCTGATGATGCTCGGCGCTCTGGAAGAACTGTCGCGCCGGCGGCACCGGGCCTGTGGCGCAGCGACCCGCCTGCTTTTTGAGCGCTTTGGCACCCGCTCGATGGCCCGCCGCCTGCTGGCCTCTCCCATCGGAGAACTCCCGGAATGCAGCGAACCGGCCGTTTTCTGCCTGGCGGCCTCCGTGCTGGAAACCCTCAGAAACTGTCCGCCCTACCAGAAACTGTTAGCGTTTAGCGACCATGGAAAACCGACACGCGGCCCTGCTGAAAGCTGAGCAGCAGATTCAGGAAATTGCCGCCGAGTTGAGCCGACTGCGCGACGCAACCCTTTTGCTGACCGAAGCGCAGCAGGGCGTCGATCAGGTGCTGCGCGGTTGCCAGCACCTTAACGATCGTGTAGCCGACCTCTTCGAACACCTGCATGCAGCCGCCAACGCACTTCAGGAAGCCGGCTTTCCGGAATTGAAGGAACGCCTCGATCAGCAGAAAACCGACCTTGAAAAGCTGCAGGAGCGCCAGCAGGAAGCCCTGCGCCAGTTCGACGCCCTGCGGAAAACACTCGAATACCTCCATCAATCGATCCTTCGCCTTGCGGCCGGCTACAACAGCCTGCAGCTGCGTCTGCAGGCTACCGGCGAACAGCTTCAGACCGGGTTCGAATCCCTGATGCTGGCCACTTCCCAGCTGACCGATCGGATCGCCGCCATCGAAACGCGTCAGCAGCGATCACTCTGGACGCTGGCGGCCGTGGCGGGCCTTGTGCTGCTGACACTGATCGTCGTGCTCTGGCCCTGATCGTCGGAGGCACCTCCGCCTGCCTTGTGTAAGGATCGATGCGGACCATATCAAATTCTTACACAAGGTAGCCGCGTGCCCGGGCAGAGGTATGCTGTGGCGGCAAAGCTCGGGGGACGTATCGGCACGGGCTCAGCTTCGGTCTTCAGCCCGCTCTGAAGATCAGCAACAGCAGCAACAGAATGATCACTCCCAGCGTGGCCAGTACCAGCGTGACCCTTGTCTGGAGCGCTTTGAGTGTCTCTCGAAGCCGCCCCGACTCCTCTTCCATCAGCGACCGTATCGCCGTGGTATTCTGCTGGATTGCTTCGCGCAGCGCACTTACGCCCTCATGCTGGCCCTTCTGTATTGCTCCCAGCAAATCTCGAAGTTGCTCGAACCGGTCCTCCTGAAGCCGTTCCAGATTCTCCAGCCGCTCCCGTAGCCGTCCCGACTCCTCTTCCTCCAGCGATTGCAACGCTGCCACATGCTCCTGGAGCGTCGCGAGAAGCCGCTCATGAGCCTCACGTACCTGTTGCGTAATGGCCTCAATCTGACGCGGAAGGTCTGCTTCCGAAAGCCGCGCAACGATGTCTCCGGCCGTGGTGATGAACTTCCCGGTCTCTTCCACCAGACGTCTGCTGCTCTGGGCCACCTCATCGAGTTGTTCCTGCGCGCTTTTCAGCAGGTTGGCGGCCCTGAACAGCCGGTCCAGCTCTTCGGCAAGCTGCCGAATCTGTCGTTCTGCTTCGAGAATCCGATCTCCTTCGTTCATACTGCATTAACAAGGGTCTGATAAAACGCGGATTCTCTGATCGTACGCAGGGATTCTGCCATGAGCAATACGGCCGCGTGGTTACGCACAACCGCATCAGACCCTGCAGGTCCCTGCAGAAGTCTGCGGGCCAGGGCAGGAGTCCCGAACAGCCGAAGCACCCTGTCGGCGGCCCTGGCCAGCAGTTCGGGACGAGCGGTCGCAAGATCTCCCAGCAGTGCCGCGAGTATTTCGTCTGGATCTCTCAGTCGATCCTTCAGCCGAAGGATCTGAAGCGTCAGCGACACGACCTCCTCCAGCACGCTTTCCTCGCTTTCCACCCGACTCAACGCCCGGGCCACTGCGGAAAGATAGCGAAGCGGCACGTTGCCCGGATCCTCATCCAGCATACGTCGAGTCGTACCCACAAGCCTTTTGATCTCGTCCAGCGAAGAGAGTTTTCCGAGCAAATCGCGAATCTTTTCAAGGCCGATCTCATCAAAACCGCGCCCGATCCAGGTGCGCAACTCCGCGGAAAATTCCGACTCCTGCAGGTAGGCGAGAATGGCCTCTCTGAAATCCCTGTCGGATCTGAAGTTGCGACAGAGCTCCGCCATCGTGCGCAGAGCCTGTTTCCGCTTGGCGGCTATTTCACCATAGACAAAATCGATCAACACTTCGAGTGCTGCCTCCAGGGCCTTTTCCTGGTCATCCTCCGGAATCGGTTGAACCATCTGATCGGCCGTGGCCGGCAGTTTATAGCGCCCCAGATAGTTGCGAAGCGATTGCTTTATCTCTATCGGAGCGGCATTGCGCACGCGCAACTGGAAAATGCTCTGATTCCAGTCAATCGTGTAGTCTTCCACGATCCTCAGAATAACCATCCGGAAGATGGACTTCTCAAGCGCCCCCCTGTTAGTCTCTTCCTCCTCGTCGTCAACCCTTCGGGATTGGGTAAATGGAATCTCCAACAGCCGCGTGGCGCCTACGGGTAGCTCCTTCAGCTCCGGGCGCACATACCTCTTCCAGAAGTCAAGCGCTCGCTGATACTCGTCGTCGCGCCCCCGGTAGGTGTTATACAGCAGCCACAGCTGAATGAGCAAATCGCCACGGCTATTCCACGGAATGTTTTCGATCTTTTTCTGGGCCTTCCGGTGATCGGCTTCGTTGAAGATCCCCATTGCCTCCACCCAGTTCTCGTCGCTGTACAGAATGGCCGAAATTGCATAGCCCGGCTTTCCGTTGCGGCCCGCACGACCTGCTTCCTGATAGAAGGCCTCGACCGAATGTGGAATGCAGATGTGTATGGTGTAGCGAATGTTGGGTTTGTCAATGCCCATTCCGAACGACTTGGTTGCGACGATCTCCTGGATTCTGTTGTGCTTGAAATCCTTCTGAACCTTCAACTTGAAGTCAGGCCATTTACCGTGCCGTTGCTCGTTAAAGCTTCTGGGTTGTTTGCCGGCGTAGCACTTTCCGTGGCCAAGCTCAAGCGCCACTTCCCAGACACCGAGTTCTCCATTTACGTGAGGACAGAACACAATACCGCAATTCGTCTCGGCGCCACTGAGCTCAAAGAAGCGTTGAGGATTGACCCGGAGCAGATATGGAAGCTGACTGCGAAAGCGCTTAAGAGCGTGCATTTTTGCTTCGCGAGGCACCCGCTCCACGTGAAAGCGGATTTCCTTACGATCGAACGACCTGGGAAGCACAATGGCACTTTCGTCGGTGATTCCCAGTTCGGCCTGAATATCGGTCAGCACGGCAAACGAAGCGGTACCCGTCAGGGCAACAAGGGTTGGTCTGGAAGCAGCTGAAGCGCAGAATTTCTGAAGGTTGTGCGTCATGTGCAGATAAGACGGACGAAAGTCGTGGCCCCATTCGGAAACGCAGTGTGCTTCATCGACAACCGCGAGCGAGATGGGAAGTCGAGCGGCCACATCCTGCAACTTCTGCCGGAAATCGTCGCTCTGAAGGCGCTCCGGCGAGATGAAAACATACGCGAGCTTACCGGCCCCCATCTGTGCAATAATGCGCTCACGCGCTTCTGTGTCGATGATTGAAGAGATAGAGGCCACCATATCTATGGCAAATCCTCTGAGATTATCGACCTGGTCGATCATCAGAGAAATGAGGGGATCGACGACGATGGTCATGCCCGGCAGCAGCATCCCGCTGTACTGATAGGTCAGCGATTTACCGCCGCCTGTCGGCAGCAGAACCACCGTGGGACGCCCCTGGAGAAGCCGGGCAATGACGCGAAGCTGCCCCTCCCAGAAATCTCGCTTCCGGAAAATCTGCTGCAGGAAAAACCGCAAGGCAGCCACTTTACGTTCGGGCATTTCTGCAGGGCGCCCCTCGGCCTCGGCAATCAGGGCCCGTTCAAGATCGCCCAGATCGTAGTGCAGGGCCGCCGACCAGGTCAGAGACCGCTCTTCGCGCAGGCCGAAAGCCCGACGCAGACGCACATAACGCCCGGGAGGCAGCGGCTGTAATTCTTTTTCCAGCGGTCCCTCTGACCCGTCATACAGCCAGAAACTGTGGTCCAGCACCAGGTCGTATGAGCCCGAAGGAGCCGTAACGCGCCGCGTGCCTTCAACGGGCGCCAGAATTTCAATCTCGTCGCATCCGATCACGTCAACTTCAAGCGTCGGTGGAGGCGGCACCTCCGGAGCCAGCGCTCGGAGATGGTCCCAGTAGGTATGCAGAATGCGAAACGCACTGGCCACCACCGGAATATCCTCTTCAATGACCAGCACACGTTGCGGCCTGCCTGCATCCAGATAACCGAACCGGTACAGGAAAGCAAGCCCGCGCAGGCAGCGATGCACCGCCAGCGGATAAATCCAGCCGTAGAGCGCGGCGCGGTAAAGATCCGAGCTGGCCACCAGGTCCAGCACACTCGTCCGGCCGATCTGCTCCAGCCCTTCGAGCTGCGCTTCGCGCAGCCTGTCATGTAGCGTCTGCAGTTGAGAACCCCTCCCCTGACGCACGACTTCGACCGGAATACGAATCACCTGCCAGCCGGCGTTTTTCAGCAACTGATCTCGCTGATCATCCAGACGGCGCTGCCCCGGCTCCAGATGTTGTCTGCCATCGATTTCGAAAACGTATCGCAACCGTCCGATCTGCAGGGCAAAATCGACGCGCTGGCGAACGAAGGGCTCCTCAAGCTCATAAGGCACGAGATCCTGCAACGGAACCTGCCTGCGCAGTTTACGCAGCAGGTGCGACCCAAAAACGTTCGCAAACTGCTCGATAAACAGATGCTCCTCCTCACTGCTCAATGCCTCCAGCTCTGGCGTTATCACCGGATATGCCAGGTCGTCCGTTCCATCCTTACCGTTGGAGCTGAACGGTAATTCGAGCAATTCGACCGTGGCCCGGATCAGATCCGAAAACTGCACGGGCAACAGGAACCGTCTGAATTTCCATCCCACAACCGGACCATCTTCAATCGGGACTGCATCGACGAATTGGCGGCAGGGGCCTTCGAGTAAGGCCGTCTCCAGGTCGAGATCAACCAGCGTCGGGCACCCTCGAATCGTCAGTTTGTCGATAACGGCCAGAAGCGAACTCAGAGACTCGGACTCCGTCTTGTCGAAAGCAAATGCTTCGTAGCCCTCCAGGACCGCGTGGGCATAGAATCGAAGTCGTCTGTAGAGGTTATTGACCAGCCCCTGTTGCGCTTCGGGCAGAGTGTCCCACAACCCGAGACGCGCCGCTGCCGAATACCAGTAGCGGTCCATTTCAGAATAGAACTCCTTCAGTTGACTGCGGAAAAAGCCTTTATAACCGAAAAGAAACAATAACGGGAGGCAAAATCAACAGCTCACGACCGAGCACCAGCTGCCAGGGCCCCTGCTAGCAAAAAGAAACGCCAGAAAGGTCAGGTCAAAATTTGTCTCCAGCATTCAATCCCCGAGGTCTTATAGCAGGAGCTATTCCGGGTGGCGTCGTAATCCCCTTTTCATCGGGTCAAGTCTTCGGACGAAACGGAGTTTGGCGTGCCCATGCCGGATCCGTATGCGGGTCGTAATCCCCTTTTCATCGGGTCAAGTCTTCGGACGCAAGTTCTTTCTGGTGATCGCCGACGGTCATGCCTATGGGGTCGTAATCCCCTTTTCAGTCGGGTCAAGTCTTCGGACGTGCACCATGTTTGTACAGTGCCCCGTCTGCATCCAAGATGTCGACGGTCGTAATCCCCTTTTCATCGGGTCAAGTCTTCGGACAATACGAGTACGTGCCGGTCGAGCGTTTGCGGGTGGACACGGTCTAGTCGTAATCCCCTTTTCATCGGGTCAAGTCTTCGGACCGGTCGCTTTGTTGTCGGCATTGGTGGCGACGTTGTGTCGTAATCCCCTTTTCATCGGGTCAAGTCTTCGGACTTATCGGCGGGCCCGTAACGGCGTTGTAGACAAGGCGTCGTAATCCCCCTTTTCATCGGGTCAAGTCTTCGGACAACATTTCCGATTCGGTTAAAAGCGGGTTTATCTATCGTCGTAATCCCCTTTTCATCGGGTCAAGTCTTCGGACGTTTGTCGTACACGGGCGAATGGGAGTTCGCGCCCGGCGAGTACCGTCGTAATCCCCTTTTCATCGGGTCAAGTCTTCGGACCCCATTGTTACGAGGCCCATGCAAACCGGCCTTTTTGCGGCCAAACGGGCCGATTTTTGCGCGCGCAGAACGCCAAAAAACGGAACGAAATTTGCTTTCAAACCCCTGTGACAATTCCGTGTCACACCCCCCTCCATTCAGCTGCTCGCTTTCAGGAGCATAAGTGTTTCTCAGCGGAATGTCAAGAGCCGGCACCCTTACTACCAGCTGAACAATACGGCTCCGATAGTGACCGTCAACCACCCATGTCTGCAGTCGATGGTCTGACGCCCCGGGCATACACCGGAACAGCATCAGAGGAGCGGCTGAGCACCGCAGGCAACGGGGCTGCTCAAAGCCTGCACGCCGGGCAACGGTCAGATTCGTGTGTCCGCAAAACCCCGCTCGGCGCTTCAATCCCCACATCGTCGCCGGGAGTCAGACCGCCCACGATCCGGCGGTTGCGTAGCCCGAAACAGTTCCGGCCGGGCAATGATTACCCCCGGGGCTGACACGCCGGAGGAAGCAGGGGCAACAGGCGTGCAAAGCACTGCATCGTTGCTTCGACATCGGCCTCACAATAGCGGCGCACGGCCTCAATCCCTTCGGTCTCCAGCATGTGTTGCACCTGATTTCCATCGCCATACTCCTTGGGATTGGAGACATTCAGCAGCGCACAAAGATCGGCCAATCCCAGGTTAATTCCCTCAAACAGTTTGGAGAGATCGCAGTGCGGATACTGGTTATAGGGATAGGTGTCCAGCAAATCACATTGTACTGGCGCAAGCCCATGATGAAGCGTACGGGCCAGCAGAAAAGGCACATCAAACCGTTTGCCGTTGAAGGTGATCCAGCAGATTCTTTCGCGGCGGTCGACAAACTGCTGCACGTCGTGCCAGAAGCGTTCGAGCATGTCGCGCTCGTCGTCGGGCGTAGGCGCCAGATAGGAGTGTGGCGGGTTGGGCTGGAAGGGATTGTCCACGGCCCGCTGCACCGAAATGCATACAATCCAGCCCAGCAGCGGATGTAGGCTGGCTGCTTTTTGCTGTATTATCGCCTCCTCCACCACATCTGGCTCACGCTTGCGACGCAAATGCATTTCTTTCGCCAGACGCGCATGTTGTTGTTTCGAATAACTTTCTTGTGGCAAAGGACAGGTTTCAATATCAAATGCTACATAATGTAGCGTATTTCTTTTCATAAACATCTTTCACAAAACGATTACTACTGGCGAAGACTGTCAATATCATTATCAAATTTTATTCCTGCAGACTTTTGAAATGGCACCGATTTGTACTACCTTGTTTGACATACTCCCACGGCTAAAGCACGTGGGATTCTGGGATCAGACAGCGACAGCCGCCTCAGGCGGTCTTACGTCGCCTACCCCAAGGGAAGATGCCCCTTCCCTGCAAATGTTTATCGCCGCATTCTCATCACGGTCGTGCACGGTGCCGCACCGCTCGCACGTCCACTCGCGATCTGCAAGACTGAGGTTCTCCTTAACCCAACCACAACAGGAACACCTCCTGCTGCTCGGAAAGAAACGGGCTACCTTCGCAACACGAACGCCCCGCTTCCGAGCAACATGCTCAAGGATCGACACGAACTCCCCAAAGCCGAGATCACTGACCTTCCTTCCCCACCTCCGCTTCATGCCCTCAATGTTCAGATCCTCAAGGGCAATGAAGTCGTAGCGCTCGCAGAGCGCATGGGCCGTCTTGAAGAACCAGTCCCGACGCTGGTTGCTTATCCGGTCATAGACCTTCGCAAGACGGACACGGGCTTTGCGGTAGTTGTTCGATCCCCGCTGCTTGCGGCTGAGCGCGCGGTGGGCCTTTCTCACCTCCTGCAGACCGCGACGGAAGAACTCGGGCGACTGGATCTTAGTGCCGTCGCTCAGTGTGAGGAAGCACTTCAGGCCGAAGTCCAGCCCCACCGGGCGCATTACCGCCTCGTGTGGGGCTGGCGTCTTCGGCTGTTCCTCTGTGACCACACTGAAACAGATCCAGAGTCGCCCTACACGGTCCCGCTTGATCGTGACGGTCTTGATTTCGCCTTGAATCGGGCGGGAGAGCACGAACTTGTAGTTGTGCTTGCCAATGCGAATCCGATTACCTCCAGGGTACTTCCACCCGGCCTGTTTCAGAGTAAACGAGGAATACCGCTCGCGCTTCTTGAAGCGGGGCCTTCCGGCCTTCGGGTCAGAGAAGAACCGCCAGTAGGCCCTGTCGAGTCGCTGGATCACGTCCTGCACGGCCTGTGACCCGAGCTTTTGCCAGTAGGGGTTGCGCCGGCGGAGTCTGGCGATGTGCTTCATCAGCCGGTTTGCCCCGGGGTATTTCCCGTAGATCCGGTAGTAGCGTCGCGTCAGCGCCACGGAGTGGTTCCAGATGGAGGCGGCCACCTCGATCTGCTCGATCAGGTGCTTATCCCGCTTGGATCGATAGAGGCGATATTTGAACGTTGTGCGCATACCACAGGGTATTATGCGCCAGCGTCAACGGTATGTCACCGCATACGGCGGCGATTTGTGCGGCGATTTCATCCCACGACTGAAGCCGTGGGCTTTCATCGTCTCCATTCTCCATCCTATCTCGTAAGACTGAAGAGCTCTACAGGAAATTCTCTTACACAAGGTGTCGTTATGACCGCTCAAGACAGCGACATCCGGCATATTCTGGCCCTGCTTCTCCCTGGAAGAGACAAAAGCGCGGCCTCCAGACCGGTGGAACGCCATCTACGCGCCCTGCGAACACTAATGCTTAAAAACAAGCGCCCCGATTCCCTGTGGAAAGACATGCTCTCCCTTCTCAACACGCTGGGCGAGGAAGAGCTGGATATACTGGCTCAACTGATCATCGCATTGCTGACCGCACGGAAAAAGTTCTCTTTAGCTGAAGAACCTGAAAGCGATGCAGATGCAGCGAAATCCCCGGCCGGCTCAGCATCCTCCAGACAGAAGAAGAAACGCGTGACGATCCGCGTCGAGTATCGGAAATGCGGTAAAGACTGTCGCTGCAACGGCGGCCGCGGCCACGGTCCCTATCGCTACATGTACTGGGTGGAAAACGGCCGCCTGCGCTCACGCTATCTCGGACGGGCCTGATGCCCTCAGAACAACCCCCGCTCAGCCTGTTATTCGTACAGTTGATCCGCAAAACCGCTTTATTTTGACTCGAAATGCACAATTATGACCTGACTTCGTACACTTGATCCGGAGGCNTCTCCACCCCACCCGCGAAAATCGGCCAATTTCGCCGATTCCGGATCGGTCAATTCGTACAGTTGATCCGTAAAATCCTTCTGTTTTGTCGAAATATGCACAATTATGACCTGACTTCGTACACTTGATCCGCGGCTTTTTTTGTTATAACAGCAGATTCGAGATAAAATCAATGTTTTCAAAATTTTACAATTATCCACAACTTCGTACACTTGATCCCCAACGTCGTACACTTGATCCGCGGACTTCGTACACTTGATCCCCAACGTCGTACACTTGATCCGCGAACGCTTTTTACAAATCATTAAAAAACAAAAATCAACAAACAAAAAATCGACCCTCACTTATCTTTTACTTTATCTCTACTTAACTTTACTTATACCGCCAGCCCAAACGTCTACCGGCCATGAAGCGCTCGGACGTCTATCAGGACGAACGCTACATCGCCATGAACCCATTCGTGGCGCTCCAGCCTCAGGATGTAGGTGAAACCCGTATCGTCCGTACATGGACCGACACGAATGGCTTCAAGCATGAGTTCATCATAGAAGCTCCCCGTATTGCCGGAGAATACGCCGAACAGGTCTTTATCGCCCTGCTTTACTTCACCTATCAGCAAAGAAAGAAAGGTCATGACCTCCCCTCATGCGTCACCGTCAACCAGAGCGATCTCTTTAACATCATGCACTGGCCTTCAACAGGACGCTACTCCAGCCGGCTCAAAGACAGCCTCGACTACTACATGAGCGTCAAAATAACAACCAACACCTACCGGCAACGCCGGGAACTCCGAATCCTCTCAACCCACGTACTGGCCGGATACGAAATCTACACGCAGGGAAGACGGAAACGCGTCCGCTGGGAATGGGCCCCTGACTTTCTGGCTCAGATTCAGGAAGGCGACCACCTCTACAGCAACGTCAACGACTACTTCAGCCTGTCGACACCGACCAGTCGGCGGTGCTTCAGACTGCTTCAGGCTCTGACTATACCCGGCGGAAAACCCTACGTGGCCGATCTGAAGCATTTTGCCGAGATCCGCATGGGAATGGGAAGTACCAGGGTTTTCGCTCACGTTGCCCGCCGCCTTGAAAACGCCCTGGAAGAGCTTCGCGCAAAGAAGCTCGGCATCGGCTTCATCACAGAAAATCCGGAACGCATCATCCTCGCCCGCTATCCCAAGGACTCTGCCGAAACGCTGTCGATTTTCGCCGAACTGCCCGATCGCATAAAGAACCAGCTCCCACCGCCACGTCTGCCCGGTCTGGCAGGCCAGTACGAGCAAAGAGAACAGGTATCCAGGTTGATTCTGGAGATACCGGTGATTCTTAAAGATGGATGAGCTTTCCCCGATTGAAAAACCCAAGAGTTTCCTGGATGCCCTATCTGATAGTGTTGGGTTTTATCCACCCCTTCACCTTCCCAACCTCAGAAAAGTCAAACTGCTGCTCTACGGCAGAGACGGTATAGAAAAGACCAAGCTTCAGCGAACAACCCACACGATACAGGTACTACGCAGCTCCAATGCATGATGGTAGTGTTTTGAATTCAGAGCGGCGGAAGCCCACGGCTTTAGCCGTGAAAGGAGCCGCCTTTGGAATCAAATCATCGCAATGATTCAGGCTGGGAAACCTGCAACACGGGATAAATTGCCCCATGCCCGTGACATACCATTGACACCGTCGCATCATATCCTTCCCACAAACGCTCCCCGCCATGCAGACGCTGACGCTCCGCACACGGCTCGATCCCACGCCCGAGCAAGTCGACGCCCTCCAGGAAACCCTCGAGCGCTTCGCGCAGGCGTGCAACCTGACGCTGGAGGTGGCCCGTGCCTGTCGCACCTTCCGCAAGTTCAAACTCCAGCGGCTCGTCTACGGCCAGCTCCGCGCGCTGGGCCTGTCGGCCAACCTGGCCATTCGGGCCATCGCCCGCGTAGGCCATCGCGCAAAGCACTTCCGCCCCACCTCCTGCGACTACGACCAGCGCACGCTCTCGCTGCGCGGCGAACACGTCAGCCTTTCGACCACGCGCGGGCGGCTGCGCATTCCCATGCGGCTGAGCCCATATCATCGCTACTGGCTTGCTCGGGCGCGCAGCGTGCAGGGTGGGAGGCTGCTTCGCGACCGACGCGGGCGCTGGTATGTCCACCTGATCGTTCGCGTTCCGGGCGACCGGGCGGCCAGGTCGAGGATCACACGGCCGGGTTCCCGGACTACGGCCAGGGCCGCACCTCAGGCATCCAGCCGGTAGCCGGTCAGGAGGACGCCCTTGTATACATATGGAAGAGGAACCTTTCGGTGTTGAAGAACTATCGATCGATACATTGATCGATTCGAAGCCTATGAAACGCATCGTCAGCGCCACGGAGGCCCGCGTTCATCTGGGAGCGATCATGCGCGAGATCGTCGAGAAGGGGGAGCACGTCGTGGTGGAGCGGGGAGGGCGACCCTACGTCGTGATGCTCTCCGTGGAGGAATACGAGCACCTGTGCAAGAAGCCCGATCGTGGCGTGTGGAGAGCGCTCGTCCTGAGGGCCCGTGAGCGGGTACGGGAAGACGTAGGGGATCGCCCGATACCGCCTCCGGAGGAGATCATCCGTACTTCGAGGGAGGAGCGCGATGCCGGGTTCCTGGATCTGCATTGATGCCAGCATCGTCGTGCGCCTGGTGGCGCGTCCCGACGACCATGTGGTCCTGGAGCGGTGGGATGCTTGGCTTGCGGAAGGCCGACGCCTAGCGGCTCCGACCTTGCTCTTCTACGAGGTGACGAATGCCCTCCATCGGTACCACCGGCATGGCTGGATGAAGGAGGGGACGGTTCGGAGCGCCCTTGAGGCCGCGCTGGCACTCCCCGTGGAACTTCATGGAGACGCTTCGTTGCACGAGAGGGCTCTGGAGATGGCCACGGAGCTCGGTCTGGCCGCCGCATACGATGCACATTATCTGGCGCTGGCCGAGCGACTCCGGGCGGAGTTCTGGACGGCCGACGGGAAGCTCGTCCGAGCCGTGGGTGCCCGTTTCGATTGGGTTCGCCTGCTCGGGTCATGACGGCAAAAGGCAGGCGATGACCCGCCCCATCGGAGGGTGGAACAGGATGGCTACCGGCCGAACGGCCTGTTGACGCCCCGGAGGGGCCTGGAATCGTTTAAGGGGCTGGTCCTGCTGAGCGCACTGGTGTACCCTGGGTGCTGGCCCCGTTGCTTCTTGTGGGGCGTAGGGAGTGGGTATGGGGGATTCCCATTGCCAGATTGGTTGAATCCCACATTGCGCACCTAACTGGTGTCCTGACAGCATTTTCCCACACAGGGGCCGAGGAGACGAAGGATCTGGCAATGGACAGCCTCGAGATTGAGCACCTGTTGCTGAACTCCATCCAGGGTGGGGAGCAGCAAAACATCAATCCCCTCAAACATCTGGAAGATCCGCCGCATCGTAGGACGCTGGGTGGGCTTCCCAAACTGATTGGGGATGCTTTCTCCCCTTTTCCGCAACACGCTCCGCAGCCTGTGTTCGGCCAGCGCATAGACCGGCAACGCCCATCCCATCACCATCAACAGCGCCATAATCCGCTCCGGCTTCTTCAAAAACAAGCGATCGGCAACGAACCAGGGGTCTTTGAGAAAGCGGAAACCTCGCTCCGGTCCCATCCCTGCCCTTTGTACGCCCACAGCATCTCCTCCGTCGGCAGCGCTCGCTCATCCAGTTCGTTCGTCGCCAGGATGAACGTGCCCAACCGCTTCCGGGCGGCCGCGATCGCCTCGGCCTTCGCCACCAGCGCCCCTTCCAGGCAAACGCCCACCCGGCAGGGCATCGCCCCCGCCGGAGGACGGCCTCGCTCTTCATCGTGCAGCACCGGCCGATAATGCACCTCCACCCGATGACAGCGATAGTGCTTTGCTTGCGCCTCGACGGTCGCCTCGGCTTCCTCCTGCGAGGCGAACGCCCGCCGACAGCGCCTTCGCCAGGCGTTCTCAGCCGCTTGCCGCTCCTTCTCCACGCGCTTGTGGAGCACCGCCTGCTCCCGTTGTTCAGCCTGAGCCGACCAGACCACCAGCCACCGCTGACGCACGCCCCGTAGACCGTGCCCAACGCCAGGAAGCGATACCCTTCCTGCAAGGCGGGCGGCATCGCCTCCGCGCTCACTGCTTCGATCACTGCTTGCGCCAGCCCAATCCGTTCCGGCACACGGGTCAGCCATTTCACCCCCGCAGGCGCTGCAGGTGCTCCGCGCTGTCGAGGGCGCTGTCGGCCACCGGGTAGGGCATCTCCCCTTCCCTCATCTGGGCCGGATACGCCTCCACAATCTGGTGCTTTGTCTAAGAAATGGATGGACCATGAGGAGAGATTGGAGTAAGTACAACGGTGGTGTCCAGGTGCACCAAGCGATGGGAGATGCCGTACACCCGCAGGGCGTGGGAAGCCACCCGGGCAAAGCTTTCGCTCTGTCCCTACTCGTGCAGCATGTCCAGCGCCCGGCCCAGACTGTCGTCATGGAGTATCTCGGCCGTCAGCCCCGGACGCAACAGGCGGTCCAGGGGCTTGTTGGCGAAGAACTCCGGCGTCAGGTAAAGGGGACGGCCGGTGAAGCCCGGCGCTTTGAGGACCATCGCCTGCACCGCTTCCCCGACGCTGGTTGGCCGGGCCCGAGCAGGCGGTCCTTTTACTCGGCCAGGCCAATCTCCTGGCAGATACCGGCTACGATGCCCAGGTGATCCAGACGTTGCGTTGCGTATCTCCTGGTCATTGGTATCCTCCTGCTTCTGGAGGATACCACAAAATCTCATTTCTTGCTTGCCAAAGTGCGGAATGTGGGTTGTAAGGTCCGTCAAGCATTTTCATGATCACCTCGGGTTCCAAGGGCTCCTGTTTCCTCAAGATACCTCCGCACCGCTTTCACGAACTCCCGCGCCTCTTCCAGCGTCCTTCAGGCTTCTTCCTCCTCAATATCAAAGCCCGTTGCGTAATCGCCTCGGAGTCTCCTGTCATAAGCCTCGTTCAACACCTTCCCAAGTCCCCGCCCAAAGATTCCCGGCTTCACAAAATGTTCGCCGAACAAACCGATGATCCCCTTGTGGGAGGAAGCCCTGAGGCCCCTGGTAAAAAGGGCCGCTTCCGCAGGAAAAACATCGCATAATAGCAGCGTGAGGCACAGGAGTCGTAGTCGCCCACGGTCAAAGCCACCTCGGCCGTCTTGAGGAACTTCTCCGCTTTGGCAACCAGATCCATAACTTCCTTCATACCGGCGCTCCTTCCCTTCTCACGTTAAGCAGGAAAGGCGAATTGTAGGATTTGTAAAAACTCTCGGGGAGCACAATCACGGAAACCAGCTCGCCTTCCTCGAGGAGGATATCCAAAAGGAGATTGCTCAAACTGCGGCGCACCTCATCGGGTCTCAGGGCATCGTCCACCACCACCAGGAGGTCCACATCAGAATCCTCAGTAGCCGTCCCGCGCGTATGGGAGCCATAGAGGATCACCGCCTTGATCCCGGAACCGTATTGGTCTTCCAGGAACCGCCGGACACGGTGAGCTATGGCGCGGATGCGCTCATCCATCGGGCGCTTCCCAATGGTTTCCCAAAAGTTCATTCAACTCCTCCATGATGCCAAGATCTCCCGCTCTCTTTCGAGGAGCTCGGCCACAATCTCGGTCGGGGAGGGAAGCTTCTCGCCCTCGGGCCGGTTCGGGTTGCGGGCGATCAGCTATCCAAGACGGAAGTCGTGGGTAGCTGACATCTGGTAAAAGTTAATGATTTATAGCGGCTCTCTCGCTCAGAACCAGATTCACAACAGGAAGGGCTCTTAGCTCCACTTTCGATAGATCAACAAATTTGCTGGCATCCTCAATTTCAATTCCAATAACACGATTGTGCTCATCAAAGTCCAGCACAACCCCTGGTGCAATCTCCTCTGACTCAGCACTCACGCCGTCGATCAGTTTGATATACAGCGTGTCGGTCTCCGGGTAGTATTCAAAAACCATCGTTTGCTCTCGATCAAGGCTTAAAGCTGCGATCAAAGAAAGCATTATGAACGGTCTCACCATCCGGTTCCATCACAACCCGCAGATACTTGCCCGCCTCGGCAATATATCCCCAGTAACGAATGCGCCCGTTGGATTGCACCTCGGTACGAATCGGATTCCTCAAAACGTGCGCAATCCATTCCATCTTGAGATAGGGCCGACGTACCATAACGCTTTTTCTGAAATAAGCCGTCGTTTTCATTGCAACCTACATTCCGCACCTAACTGGTGTCCTGACAGCATTTTCCCACATAGGGGCCGAGGAGACGAAGGATCCGGCAATGGACAGCCTTGAGATTGAGCACCTGTTGCTGAACTCCATCCAGGGTGGGGAGCAGCAAAACATCAATCCCCTCAAACATCTGGAAGATCCGCCGCATCGTAGGACGCTGGGTGGGCTTCCCAAACTGATTGGGGATGCTTTCTCCCCTTTCCCGCAACGCGCTGCGCAATTTGTGTTCGGCCAGCGCATAGACCAGCAACGCCCATCCCATCACCAGCACCAGCGCCATAATCCGCTCCGGCTTCTTCAAAAACAAGCGATCGGCAACGAACCAGGGGTCTTTGAGAAAGCGGAAACCTCGCTCCGGCCCCACCCCTTGCCCTTTGTACGCCCACAGCATCTACTCCGCCGACAGCGCTTGCTCATCCAGTTCGTTTTTCGCCAGGATGAACGTGCCCAACCGCTTCCGAGCGGCCGCGATCGCCTCGGCCTTCGCCACCAGCGCCCCTTCCAGGCGAACGCCACCCGGCAGGGCGTCGCCCCGCCGGAGGACGACCCCGCCGCCGGTAGTGCAGCACCGGCCGATAAAGAAACAGGGCTCCCGGCGCACAACCGGGAGCCCTGCCAGGAGGTGCGGCTCAGGCTACGGAAACGGCTTCATCGGGGCTACGCACCGCTTCGCGCTGCGCCAGTCGAAATCGCCGCACCATTTCATTCAATTCGTCGGTGAGACGACTGAGGCCTTCGGCCGCGCGGGCGATCTGCTCGACGCCCCGGGCCGACTCGTGCGACAGGTTGGAGATCATCTCGACACTGCGGCTGATCTGATCGCTCGTCGCGGACTGTTCCTCGCTGGCCGCGGCGATCTGCGTCACCCGGTCCAGCACACGCTGCGCCCCCTCGAGGATCTGCGTGAGGGCGGCCCCGGTCTGGTCTGCCAGCGCAATCCCTTCTTCCACCTCCTGGCTGCCACGCTGGATAGCTTTGACCGCCTCGCGGGTCTCGCTCCGAATGCCTTCGATCATTTCGGCAATTTCTTTCGTGGCCTGGGCCGTACGCTCGGCCAGCTTGCGCACCTCGTCGGCCACCACGGCAAAGCCGCGGCCATGCTNGCCGGCCCGGGCCGCCTCGATGGCNGCGTTGAGCGCCAGCAGGTTCGTCTGCTCGGCNATTTCGTTGATGACCTGCACGATCTCACCGATNCGTTCGCTGGANGCNCCGAGCCGCTCGACGGTTCGGGCCGACTCNCCCACCACCTGCGCNATCTGGCGGATCTTCGCGACCGTCTCCTGCACGACGCGGGCNCCCTCGCGGGCCCGATCGCCGTTGGCGCGGGCCACGTCGGCCGTCTCGCTGGCGCTGCGGGCGTTTTCAACAATGGTGCGCACCATCTCTTCGACGGCCGCCGTTACTTCGTTGGCCTGCGCGGCCTGCTGCTGCGCCGAGGCCGCCAGCTCCTCGCTGGAAGCGCTGATCTGGGCGGCCGAGCTCGACGTCGAGGCAATCGCTTCGGTCACACGCACCAGCATCTGGCGCATGTTGGCGACGGCGCGGTTGAAGCCTTCATAGAGGCGGCCGATCTCGTCGTTCTTCCGGACTTCCAGATGTACGGTCAGATCACCCGCGGCGAAACGCTCCATCTGGGTCAGCATATGCTCGACGCTCTCGGCCAGGTAGCGCTGCTGCGCCTGGATTTCGGCCACGGCCTCCCGCACCTTCTGTTCGGCGCCCGCCTTCTCCTCCTGCAACGCATCGAGCGCCTCGCGCATGGACGCCACCATCTGATTAAAGGCGCGGGCCAGCTTGCCCACTTCGTCTTCTGTGCGGACAGCGACCGTCGTCTCCAGATCGCCTTCCGAAATGCGGTACGCGGCCGCCTCCAGCTCCTGAACGGGCCGGACCACCGATCGGCGGATCACCTGGAAGGCCAGCCCGATCCCCAGCGCCACGGCCAGCAACGCCACCGCCACTTCAATAAACACCATACGCTCTCGCCGCTTCATGCGGGCCAGCCGCTCCGCATTCAACGCCTGCTCCGCCTCCAGAAAAGCCTGCTGGATCGAAGCGATGCGGTTCTGGAGCGCCTCCTGCTTTTCCTGCTGTGCCACGACCTCGGCGGCCAGTTGACTCATGCGAAGCCGGCCCGTTTCCACCTCCGGACGACGCGCCAGCAGTGCGTCCATCTCCTGCTTCCAGGTCTGCATGGCCGCCGTCAGTTCCTTCAAGCGCGCCTGCTGCTCCGGGTTGTCCGAGACGGTCTGCTGCAACGCCTCCACCGCCTGTTCAAAANGCCGCCACTGGTTNGCATAAGCTTCGCGAAACCGCTCCTCGCCACTCAGCAGATACGCCAGCGCAAAGCCNTCCATCTCGGAGCGATCCAGAGCCAGCGCCCGGGCCTGCTGCATCACCTCGTGTGAATGCAGTACCCAGTCCTGCGCGGCACGCAATTCACGCAATCCCAGCCAGATCAAAACGGTTACCAGAACCACAAGAACCTGGGGCAGCAGCAACGCCTGCAATACCTTGGTACGAATCGAGGCATGCTTCAATCCTACATTCCACTGCTCTTAATGCGCTCAAAGCTATGCCATTTGATGCCGGCTGTCCGGGCGAGCTTGTGCGTCGATACTGGCCGCACCGGGACAATCTCGGACTGGCCTGCGACTACGGCGGCATGGAACTCTGACGTACGCCCTCCCTTGCGTCTTCCGGTCTCTGGCGAATTGACAACTTCGGTTCTCCGGGCTTCTCAATCCAATTCAGTCCTTAGTGCTTAGACCTTAGGTCTTAGACCTTAGGCCTTAATACTTAGACCTTAGACCTTAGTACTTAGTACTTAGACCTTAGGCCTTAGTACTTAGACCTTAGTACTTAGTACTTAGTGCGCGAAAGTCGTGGTAGGACGTGGTGATGTCTCCTTCTCATCACCGGCGCTGACCTGAAATCGAGCGCTGTGTGTGAGTTTTGTTCTGGTCTCAGCAAGGCAAGTCCGCTTCAGGCCGAAAAAACGTGGAAAGAAGACGGCCTTTTTACGTTTCTTTCCACATTTCCGCCCAACCAATCCTGTCCTTTCCCCAACCGAAGGAAGCAAATCCTCTTGGTCCTTAAGCCTTAGGTCTTAGTACTTAGTACTTAGGCCTTAGACCTTAGGCCTAAGTACTTAGTGCTTAGTACTGAGAGCTTAGACTTCGACGTGCAATGCTCAAACATCCGGCTCGACAACAAGGCCCTGAAATCCTTTTAAAGCGCCGATCTCGCTTCAGGAGGGTGGAGATGCGTCTCGGAAGGGGATCGTCGATTGTGGGCGATCTCATGGCTTCTCCGACGGAGCTTTCGCCTTGCAACGCAAGCGCCCGCGCTGCAAGCGCTGTAATCCTCTCTGAGCGCCGATCTCCACCGGGAGAAATATCTCCTTCATCCATCGCCATAAGACTGCTGAGCGCCGTCTCATGGCTTCCTGCAGCCCGTCGGCTGTTGATCGACACACCACCTCGAAAAAGTCGAGCGGCTCTTCGCTTATCTTGGTATATTCCTTCTATCCGGATATAAAGACTATATAGGGGGGGAGAGGCGATATAGCGTGGGGCTGTCTATGGGGCGCATCGCCTGCGGGCATTTGTCGGTGGAGGATTCGGGACCGCCGGCTTCTGGTGTTCGGAACTGCGTTTTGCGTTGCGTTCTGTTTGTGTTTTGCTGTAGCGGATTCGTCTCCGGTCCTTGATCTCTGGTACTTAGACCTTAGACCTTAGTACTTAGGCCTAAGTGCTTAGGCTTTAGACCTAAGTTCTTAGTACTTAGGCCTTAGTTCTTAGTACTTAGGCCTTAGACCTTAGGCCTTAGTACTTAGACCTTAGTACTTAGTACTTAGGCCTTAATACTTAGTACTTAGGTCTTAGGCCTTAGTACTTAGGCCTTGACTCTGATTCTGGATATATCTACATTCTGAACAGAGAAAACCAAACGCGGATCGGCAATGGTTATCACGGTAGCTGGTATCAAAGGGGGGAGCGGCAAGACGCCGCTGGCCTTTTTCGCCGGCTGGTTTCTGGATGCCCTGCTTGAAGTCGATGTGGGCTGGGTGGACCTCGACTATGCTTCCGGGTCGCTGACCGAGCGCGTTGAGCGTCGGCGCAAGCATGGATTTGCGTCGCCGGGGCTTTTGCTGAGCGCGTCGTACACGTCTGACGAGGTCGAGCTTGGTCGGCAATTTGCGGAGCTGGTGAAATCGCGCGGGGATCAATTGCTTGTGGTGGACACAGCCCCGGGACCGAGTGCCACGGCGCTGCTTGCGGTGGAGATGGCCGACATCGTGCTGGTGCCCACCTGGTACAGGATGGTATTCATGGCCGATGCGCTCAACTACACGCTTGAGCTGGTCAGACGGTACAGGGATCAGCTTGCCTCCGTTCGGAAAAAGCTCTTTTTAGTGCCGATGGGCAAAAGCTCCGGAGCCGTCATTTCGCGGGCGGAGCAAGAGGCCGAAGAAATGCTCAAAAACACCGAGCTGGCGCCAGCCGAAGTGCTACCGGCGCTTCCCTACATGCCGGGCATTGAGATTTACTATCACGAAGGGCTTTATCCGACGGAAGGGGCCGAGACGCCCTATCAGGTGGAGCAGGCCCGTCGTTTTCACGACGCGATCAAGCTGACGATGCTGCCTGTTGTCGAGTCGCTGGCCCAACTGATCAACACGTGAGCGCCATGTCGCACGCAAAGCGCAAAGTGCCACAGGGTTTTGAGCTTATGGATGAAAAATACGGGGACCTGTTAAAGGGGATCAACCAGAGGTTTGCAGCGCAGAAGACTGCGCAAAAGGCCGCGCCGGCTTCTGAAGAGACCCTGGTCGAACAGTTACCGGCCGAGCATACTTCGGTCAAACAAGCGTCGGCTGAAGCAGGCGCTTCGGCCCGGTACGTCGTAAAGCGTCTCAACGTAGCCATCAGAGAGGACACCTGGGAGCTGCTGATGCAGCTATTTATGGTGGACAGGCGTTATTACAGGCAGATCATCGACGAGTGGGGGCGCTTGCTTGACCGAATTGTTGAAGATCAGCGAGAGGCGATTTTGAAGGCGGTGCAGTCGAAGCGAAAGAAGTAGTTCGCCGCCGCCGCGGTCTTCTCAAAAAGTGCTTTTTAGAAGTCATCCGAAAAAGGTTCTTAAGAACGCAAACTGTAAGGCACAGGAGATATTCTGTCCCTGATCAATGACAGGATATTTACCGACCTTCTCATACTCGCTTTGCTTTAGACTACCGACCCGCACGTGCTCCGGCAAAATTGCTTGTTCAAACCTCACCACCCGCCACTCTTCGGGCAGGGGGCCGAGTTCGGTCAGGCGGTAGCCGTCGGGGAGGTCGTTTGGCGTCATGTTGCTCGTTTTGCCCAATTCTTGCCCAATCATTGCCCAATTCTCCCAATTTTTGCCCAATAGGTGGTTCCGCGCCCCCGCTGACCGCCGGTCTTGATGAGAACTCCCTTTTCCACCAATTCCGAAAGTTCGTCCGACGCGGTTCGCTTGCTCACCCCTGTGAGCTGCTGGTACTCCTTGTTGGTGATGCTTCCCCGTTCCTTCACATACAGCACGGCTTGAACCTGCCGCTCATTCAAGCCCATCGCACGCAGGCGCTCCGGCGTATAGGGGTCCTTGGCGAATGTAACAAGAAAGCCGCCCTGCTGATGCTGAAATTCGGGCTCGGGCAGGCCCTGCTGGCGGCAAAGCTCGATAATCCGGGTCGTGCCTGTGCCCCAGCGCTCAATCAGGCCGGCAAAGTAAAAGGCTTGCGCAATCAGGGGATTGCGCAGCACCGAGCGGTGCGGCCCACGTAGGTCATCGGGTCTGAGAGGCAGTGGCAGCTCGCCAGCATTCCAGATTTCCAGGCGATCCTCGTGAATCTTGATCTGGATGTCCGCCGGAATGGTGTAATCCCGATGGATCAGGGCGTTGATGAGGGCCTCGCGCAGAGCCTCCAGCGGATACTCCCACACCTCCTTGCGCTGTAGGCCCTCGAGGGTGGCTTCCTCCACCTTGATTTCAAAGCGCACCTTGAGCACCTGGCGAAAGCGCTCCATAGCCCCCGCCAGCTGCTCCCAGAGCGTGCCTTTGAAATCGTGGCTATCCAGAATCTGGTTGCCCCGGAAGATGCCAATGCGCACCTGGGTCTGGGGAAAAGCCGCTGCGGACGCTTTCCGAAAAGCAAAACCCCGGCGTTCGTGAGCCTCCCGTCGCTCAGTAATTCAAGGTTCTGCAGCGTCTGCTCCGGGTTCTTAGCGTCAAGATAGGGGAGTTTGGCGCGGGCCAGGCGGGCGAAGTTCTCAAGAGCCTCTGGCTCGACTTCGTCTAAGGTCCACCCGCTGGGGAGGCCGTCCCAGGTGCGGCCGGAGCGCTCCAGAAGATGCCGGGCCAGTTCGTCCGGCGCAAAATCGCGGTTAGTCGTACCTACCCGCCGGAGATATCGTCCGCCGTAAGAGACCACGTCGCGCACAGAGTCCACCCGAATCTCGAGGACGGGACGCCCTTCAAGCTCCACCACCCGGATGGACGGCGCGATGCCCAAGTGGGCGGCGATGAGGTTCGCGATCCGCTGGATTTCCCGGTCGTCCACCTTCGCCCCCACGATCTCGCCATCTTCGCGAATGCCCACAAGAAGTGTCCCTCCCCGTGTGTTGGCGAAGGCCGCCGGGTCCTCCAGGGCCCGGTCGGTCCACTGGCGCTTGAATTCCAGCGTTTCGCTCTCCTGCAGGTCGGTCTTGGGCATGATTACCTTCTCATATAAATTCTTTGATTTTATAGTGCATTGAGAGCAGCCAGAATGTAGTCGTAACGCGTCAGCCGAGACACCTCTACCGCCCTCAATCCCCGCACAATCTCCGCCACGTGTGCCCGCAACGCCTCCAACTGACTCCGAACCCGCTCGTCAAATACATCAAGGCGCGCCCGAATCGCCCGCCACAACCGCTCCACCGGACTGGGCTCCGGACTATACGCCGGCAAAAACAACAACACCACGTTCTCCGGGACCTCTACCGAACGCGCCCGGTGCGCCGCCGCGTTGTCAAGCACCAATACGTTGAGACTGTCGCGGTAGCAACGGCCAAACTCCCGTAAAAACACCGAAAAACACCCCGCATCCAACGAGGGCATCTCCAGATAAAACGTCTCCCCACTCCGGGGCTCTACCGCCGCATACAGCCAGTAGAAACACGAGCGCGGCTCCCAGGGCTGGCGCACCACCACACCCCGAGCCGTCAACCGACGATAGCGCGGCAAATGAAGCCCGATGCGCGCCTCATCCTCGAAAAACAGGCGAACCCGGCAATGCTCGGCCGCAAAAGCCGCTATGCTCTGCAGGCGACGTCCAAGGCGCGCCGCAAACGCCGCCGCTTCGGCTAGGCTTTTTTTGGGTGCACCGGCCGGGGGACTTTCAGCTTGGCCCCCAGGTGGTAGCGTACCAGGTTGTAGACGCTCTTGTAGGGCACCTCAAGCCCAAAGGCCTCATAGATCCATTGCTGGAGCTGCTTGTAGCCGGCAAAGCCCTCCGGCTGGCGCAGCCGCTTCTGGATGGCCACATAGACGGGCCGGGGCACGGTACGCTGACCGGGCTTGGGCCCGCGCCGCTCAATCGAAAGCAGCGCCTCAAGACCGCCTCGGGCATAGCGACGCAGCCAGCGGCCAATCGTGTTTCGATGCACGGCCAGATGTTGGGCTACGGCCTCTCGGGTGCGGGTGGGGTCTTCTTTAAAGAGCAGCAGCATGTGCAGGCGGCGTTTGCGTTCGGCCTGGAGGCGTTGGCGGAGCTCTTCGAGCGTTTCAGTGATGGGGGGAAGGGGAGCGCGAGGCATGGTGTTTTTGTGGCAAGCTACAACATATGCACCCCAAAATCAAGGAATTCATATTACCCGGCAATGAGCCGGTACCGGCTTCCCGCTTCTTCCGGGACCGCCTGCCCGACAGCAGGTCTTCCGTCGCGTCAACGGGCGTTTGACGTCCAGAACCACTCCCGACGACGGCGCAACCAGCGCCGCAAGATTCTGACCGCGTTCTCGTTTCGGTCAAGCGCGAGCCCGCAAGCCTCACAGTGGAAGGTGCGTTACGAAAGCGAGAGCAGCGCTTTCACTGCCCCGCACTCGGAGTACTGCTTGTTGCTCGGGTAAAAGCGCAGAGCTTTGATTGCTGCCGTATGCGGCAGCGATTAGGATCACCCCGTACTAGGCGTATTTGTACTGGAACTGGTGGCGGATTTCCGCCAGGGCCGCATCGGCCAGTGCCCTGGCCAGTCTCTATAGACCGAAGGAGTAGGGCTTCTTGGAGTTCTCCCGCTACTAAGGGGGGACGCGGTGCTTTTGCCGGTTCCAAGTCCGCCGCAAGGCTGCAAGCTTCTTGGTCACCTCGACCTCCTCGCCCTAGGTACGGGTTTGCAGGCGCTTTTTCACTAGGGCCAGGCCCCAGTTGAAGGCAAAGTGACGTGTACCCACATGGGAGGCCAGCACTCGCTCTTATCGGGGTGTGGAGTCAAGGGCGAAGTGGTACGCTTGCAGTACCTTCATTGGACCTCGCTCCTACGGGCTGCCTTCAAGGATCGCAGGGCCCGGTTGCGCTCGCTCTTCCGGGCCATACAAACGAGCGGAGAAAAGAGGGCCAATACGTCAACCATCAGGCAGGTCCACGAGGAAAGTCCCGGATAGATTCTGTCGGGTGGGGTGTGCAGCCGACCAACCTTTCACCAACGCTTAAACTGTTCACGACCCCTTTAACAGTCCGTGCGGGCAGTTCGGGATAGCGCCACGCCTGAGAGTGTTTTCCACAATGGGGTGGTGGCTTAACTACAAGCTAAACTACAAGAAAAAGAAGCTACTACTACAAGATGGTGTACCGTTTATGCGTGGAAGGTGTACTCTTTATGCGTGGATAACCTGAGGATGTGTACCGTTTATGCGTAGCGACGTGTACCGTTTATGCGTGGAAAACCTTACCGTTCACAGGAAGAATGTGGAAAAAGCAGGGATAAGGAATTGTTGAGCGACTGTTAAATGTGTACCGTTTATGCGTAGCGTGGACTATCCGGGCCATATCTCGAAAAATGAGGATTTATGAAGTCGGGTTAACATCTGGCGGGCGATTGAATGTGTACCGTTTATGCGTGGAAAACTTTTTTTGACAGGATGAAGCCTGAACAATATCTTCCGACGCAACCAAACCACAGGCACGCATGTCCCGTCAGCTCTCTCTGAAACGGCGTGTTGAGACGATTCAGGAAATCAGGTCCGTGCCAGCGCAAATGCGAGGAGATGTGGGATATATGGCGTATGTGCTGGTTCAGACGACGCTGCCGCACTCCGATCCCGGTGATGTGCCGGCTTATGGGCGCTCCAGTGGAGATCTGAGTCTTGTTGTTCAGCCGGGATACTTCTTGGATCGTCGTGGACAACTGGTGTGCGCCGGGATCCCCTACGGTGTTTATCCCCGCTTGATCCTGCTCTGGATCACCACGGAGGTGGTTCGCACCAGGAATAGAACGCTGAAGCTCGGCAACAGCCTGTCCGAATTCATGCACGAACTGGGCTTGGTGCCGACAGGTGGACAGTGGGGCACGATCAGCAGGCTGCGAGATCAGATGAATCGTCTCTTCAGAGCGCGCATTTCCATCAGTAGCGTTGGGCCGGGGAAAAGTCTGATGCAGGATATAACGCCGGTAAAGTCGCAGCGGCTCTGGTGGGACCCGAAGAGGCCCGAGGAACCGCTGTTGTTTGATTCGGAGATAACGCTGCATGAGGATTTTTATCAGATGCTGGTGGATCGTCCCGTGCCCGTGGATGTGCGTGTGCTTAAGGACCTGACGCGCTCGCCGCTCGCCATAGATCTCTATTGCTGGCTCACGTATCGCGTCAGCTATCTGAAGCATGAGACAGCCATCTCATGGAAACAACTGCAGGAGCAATTCGGTGCGGAGTACAGCGACACCCGGGCATTTGCCCGAAAGGCAAGGCAGGTACTCAAGTTAATTCAGGTCGTGTGGCCTTCGTTGCGATACGCTACCCCGAAGGGACGTCTCGTACTTTATCCCTGCACGCCGCATGTTCTGAAAAAAACCTCCTGACCAGGCCTTCGGCGCGAAGTTGTAGCCCGGGAGCCAGATAAGCGGCAAGCGATGTTGTAGAGCTAGATATTGATTGTGCGGCGTACGATAGGGTGTCATCTTTCCAGGATGGCAGGAAAACCATCCTAAACCATCCTGTGCATTCAATCCGGCGACGCTGTGGGAAACTGGTTCTGGAAGATGGGGAGGGGCGTCGTTCATGGAAAGGAGAATGCCGTAAAAGAGAACTTTTTCAGAGGGGCTTTGAACCTTGTGTAAAACTGAACAACCAGTCGGTCCGCAGATTGCTTGAGCTTGCACTCTTGGCAGACGATGGAATACGCTGCGTGTCGGATGGTATCCATTGGTTAGAGAAAAGGGAGAGCGCGAGAGGGCTGTAAACCCCCTCGGTTCACCGGGGGATACACGGACCCTCTCGCTGTGGGTTGAGGGAGTTCGCACACGACCGAAACCCGCGATTCGAGGCACTTTCTCGGCAACAACGGGCTGGCGTGCGTGTTGGTAGCGTATGAGTATCAACAGAACAGGCTACCGTCGATCCCGACACGCAGTTCACGCCGTCAGCTACCCACGACTGAAGTCGTGGGCTTGCCCTCCCGACCACCGGCCGGGATAGCACCACGGGCCGGCTGACAACGGCCCATGCCCTCAGAGCCCGCTCTTCGGGCAAGGTTCAGCGCCGCAACGACATCCGCATTGTGCTGAAAACCGCACGCCCGGCACCGAAACAGCCGCCCACTCCGACGATTGCGCCGATCGAGGTGCCCACAACGCGGACACGTCCGACTCGTATACCTCGGGTCGACCACCACCTGCACTCCCCTGAGCCGCGCCTTGTACTCCAGCAGGCGCCGAAACAAACCGTACGGCCACAACTGGTGCAGGTGGCGCGCCGCCCGGCCCTTTTGCCTTGTGCGTCCGCGAAGACCCCGAAGGTCTTCGATCGCCAGCACGTCACCCGCCGCAAGGCCGTCCACAATGCGGCGACTCGCCTCATGCAGCACCTGCCGCACAAAGCGCCGCTCCCTCCCCGAAAGCCGTGCCCACAGCCGCCTCAGCGACCGGGTGCGTTCGGAAGGACGATCCAGCTTCGAGCGGATTTCGGCGCGTTTAGTGCGGTAGTGGAGCCGCTTCGTCTTGAGCGCGCCCCCGGAGAGACATTCTCCTGTCGAAAGCGCCGCCAGCAGACGCTGCCCCAGATCGACGCCCACCACCCGACCGGTCGGCAATGCCTCCGGCGTCTCAATGCGAACGGTCAGGTGGACATACCAGCGCCCGCGTCGGTCGCGAAGCAGCTGCCCACCCTGCACGCTGCGCGCCCGAGCAAGCCAGTAGCGATGATATGGACTCAGCCGCATGGGAATGCGCAGCCGCCCGCGCGTGGTCGAAAGGCTGACGTGTTCGCCGCGCAGCGAGAGCGTGCGCCGGTCGTAGTCGCAGGAGGTGGGGCGGTAGTGCTTTGCGCGATGGCCTTTGCGATGGCCCACGCGGGCGATGGCCCGAATGGCCAGGTTGGCCGACAGGCCCAGCGCGCGGAGCTGGCCGTAGACGAGCCGCTGGAGTTTGAACTTGCTGAAGGTCTTGCAGGCACGGGCCATCTCCAGCGTCAGGTTGCACGCCTGCGCGAAACGCTCGAGGGTTTCCTCCAGAGCAGCCGCCTGCTCGGGCGTGGGGTCAAGCCGTGTGCGGAGCGTCAGCGTCTGCATGGCGGGGAGGGTTTGCGGGAAGGATATGAAGCGCCGGTGTCAGCATTATGTCACGGGTATGGGGCAATTCCTCCCCACGGCTGAAGCCGTGGGCTTCCTTGCCTGAGTCATCGTAAAGTGGCGGTTCCAGCGGTTGAAGGAGCGGCCGAAGTCCAGCAGCAGGGCCTGGCCTTCGGCTTCCAGGAGGATCTGGTTGCCGCCGATTTCGGCCCAGCCGCCGAAGACGCTGACGGAGAGATCTCCGCAACGAACGTGCTGCATCAGAAGGAAGGTTTGCCTCGGCCGCTACAGAAAAAGATGCGTGTCTCTGAGCTTTTCTGCAAGCAATGCTGGCGACATGGCAACATCAGGGTAATGCGCTCAGGGGAAGCAGCTTGCAGGGATTAGCGGGGCTTTCCCGGCCCGGAAAACACTATGTGTATCGTTGTGCGATAGTAAACATTGCTGTGTAGCAGGGCCGGCCTATTCAAGCCTGGTCCGTCTGTATCGCACCAGGTGTCTCCGCATGCACGGAGACAGTTCCTGATGCCAGTTACGCCGGAATCCTGCAGGGTGCTTGAAGGCGGGAGTGCCTCGCCTGCAATGCCGTTGCATCATTCCTCGCCTAACGGGCCGCAGATCTCCACGCCCACTCGGGAGGCAGCGGCCCTGAGGGCCTGATCTTGAGTAGCCAGAGGTATACGCATACGAAGGGCCAGATCCAGATAGACCGCATCGTATACCGATAGCTTTTGCTCTCGAGCCAGCAGCAGGATTTCTCCAAAGGCGCGTTCCGGCAAGATCGGCTCTACCGAAATGGGCAGTTCTTGAAGAAGCTCCAGAAATCGTTCCGAATCCGCCGGCTTTACTCTCCCTCTGCGCTCGGCCACAAGCAGGGCGTTTGCGACTTCCAGAAACCACAGGGCCGGCACCCTTGCCTGCCCCTGTTTCAGTAGCTTGAGTACTTCCTGTGCATACCGGTTCAATTCCTCTCGAAATGCCCACGACAGAGTTACCGAGGCATCCAGTACGAATTCCTGCACCATTACAGACGACCTTCTTCGATAAGCTCTTTGATCGTCAATCCGCCCAGACTGTGCTTGCGGCCGAATTCCAGAATGTCTTGAATGACTTCTTCTATATTCCGTTTTCTACGAAAAGATATCGGCTCCAGGACCGCAACGGGCAAACCGTGGCGTGTAATCACGAATCGCTCTCCCTTCTCCACCCGTCGAAGAAGTTCTGAAAATCGGGTTTTCGCCTCGTAAGCACCAATTTCGGGCATAATACTTCCTTCATTGAGACTGGTCTACGACTGGTCTAAATGTAGCAAAAGGACGGCTGATTATCAAGGCCCCGTCATTTGTTCGACCGGTTCCTTCAGGCCGCCAGAATCCTGGTTGCCATCCCGGGCGCTCGCGCATCTCGCCTGAGCGAAATCGCTATCCAGATGCGCCCCTCGCTATAGTCCGCTTACAGGCGCTTGCTATCCGCGCCTCCTGCAGCAGCTGACAAACCCCTCTACGTGCTGTCTCCGAGATTTTGCAAGGGTTGACGGAAGGGGAACTGGCTCGAAAGACCCCTTCTGCTACAGGGGTAGGGGACCCCGGGTCTGACGGACCGGCGAGATACAGGAGGCGGTTGCGTAGGATCTCTCGCTTTTGTAGTGCAGACCGCTCCGGGATCGGAGGCTGCAGGCTGCCGGTCATCCGAAGCCAAACAGCGGCGGCAGCACAAAGACGACAAACACCGCCCAGAGTGCATAGACCGGTAGATAACGGCCGATTGTGCGTTCCAGTCGGGTGTAGTCCGCCTTTCCGCGAAGCAGGCGCATATAGTCTCGGCCGATCCAGGCCAGATGGACAAAAATCAACAGGTTGGCTCCCAGCACCACAATGCGGTTGGGTGTAAGGCCAAAAGTGGTCAGTCGAAAGAAAATCGCCGCCAGCGCGATGGCGTCGATCAGCAGCGTCAGCGCCACCAGCGCCACATTGAGGTAGCCCTGCAGTTCGACGCCGCTCTGGCGCTCGCGCAGCAGGATCAGCAAGACCGTCATGGCCAGCACCAGCAGGAGCACGCCGTTGAAGACGATCAGGAAGTTGCGATCCAGGAAGGGATTTTTGCCNCCGAGCAGCGTCGCGACCAGGAAGGTGGAAATCATCGCCAGNAANAGCGGNCCAAANAGNCGGGNCAGCAGTTCCAGAAAGGCCTCCTGNCGNCCGNGCAGGAGTTCTCCGGCNAAGGCNGCCNCCACGGGCAGGGCGGCCAGCCCGGGCAGGCCGANGTTCTGGAAGTACCATTCCTCAGCTTCGGGGCGTACCAGTTCGAACAGACNGACGGTCAGGGCACTGAAGACCAGGCCGCCCAGTGCCAGCAGGCTGGCCGTGATGAGCAGCGCGCCGCTGTAGCGGACGAAGGTGCAGCGGTTTTCGGGGAGCGTCCAGGCGCCGCCAAGATAGACCATGCCGGCGTAAAGCCAGAAGAGCACGGGCAGATGGAGCAGGGCCATGACGGTGGTGTCGGTCTCGTCAGGCAGAAGGCTGACCCACAGGGCCGAAAGCCCCGTAAGTACCAGCCCGGCCAGCAGCAGTCGTCGGGAGATGGATCGCCCGAGAGCGAAGTAAGCGGCCAGGGCCAGCAGGCTCCACATGGGCGCGAATCGCGGAAGGTACCAGTCGGGTGCGCGCCATAGCAGAGGCAGGCGCACCAGGAGCGCGGTGCCCAGGGCGATGGCGAGAACTTTCCACAGGGCGGGATGTCTCCAGAAGCCCGGGCGTTCCGGTCGGTANGTGAGNCGGACGTGCCAGACGCGGAGGGTTTCCGAGTCGGGCCGGTGCTGGAGGGCTTCCTCGAGGGCCTGTCGGAAGGCGGCGGGATTTTCGCGGTAGAGCGCTTCGAGCCGCTCGGGTTGGTGGAGGTTTTCCAGGATGGTGCGGGCCTC
>Ga0065723_102442_pt1 | contig 35034 bp, 35 predicted proteins | sample TheenrcuSG05Z960_FD_59110 | JGI IMG/M metagenome (GOLD analysis project Ga0065723, IMG submission 59110) | Thermophilic enrichment culture from UC Davis - Sample SG0.5Z960 | ecosystem: Engineered > Solid waste > Grass > Composting > Bioreactor | place: USA: University of California, Davis
CGGCTGACCGGCCAGTTCCTGCTCGAGGGTTGGCTTGCCCTTGGGCGGGTGAAAGATGGAGTGTTGGTCACTGTAGAGCGCAAGCGGTACGCCTTTGCGCCTAAAGCCTCCCACGCTTCCACAAACGCAAGCTGCCAGGGTTTCGGAATGTTTTCCCACATGTGCCTCCACCCGACTATAAATGAAAATATTCGGTCCTTGTTTAGGAGAGGTGCGGGGAAATCAACTTGNGGAATTCCCGTTTNGTCACCGGATGATAGGTNATCAGCTTNCCGTTGTAANANACGCCGAACACCCCGTATNCNGCNGGNACGNATTGTCTNGCCTGCCGCGCATCGGTCAGGGGAATCANGCTGGTCTTNAGCCCGAGNTCCCTGGANGCGTCGGAGATGATTTCGAGGGCGTCATGGATGTAGGGACACTGGTGCGAATAATAGACGGTGACTTCATTGCCTGGGGGCGGCGTTGCCCGCTCCTCATCCCGGATGAAGCGGGGATCGGGGGCGGGCGCCCATTTTTTGGCGAGCAGTTCGAAGGCCGGCGGCGCGGCNTCCACCGCCTCGAAGCCNTGTTTCAGAAAAAAGGCNTTGTCCGGCAGCCAGGTCTGTTTGCTCGTGACCACGGCGATGCCGGCTTTGGCCGGATTGCCTCGCNTCCGCNTCGCATGCCTCAAGGAGCATGCCGCCGTATCCCTTGCCCTTGTTTTTGCCCGGGATCCACAGGCAATGGATGACATACATCTTGTCCGCCGCGACGGACCGCCATGCGTATTCGCCGGGAATGTATTCGATAAACCCGAGGGGAAAATCGCCGTCCCGGATCAGCTTCAGCTTCAGTCCCTCGCGGAACCGGCTCTTCAGCCATTGAAGCTTGTTTTGGTAGCCTGCCGTATTCCGCTTGCTTCTCATGCAAAAAAAGCCGTATTGCTTCACGTTGGATTCGTTGACGTCGAGAATGTTGACGAGACCGTTCCCCATGGATTTTCGCCCCGATTCGGATGATTTTGCCGTTTTTGTCGAGGGATGTCCATGAAATATTTTACCGTATTCTCCATTCCGTGTCTGTCTTGAAATTCGACGGGTTCAACCTCCGGATCGTCGCTTCAATCGGGCGAGACCGCTCTTTCGCCCTTCCCGCCCGGGATCGCCATCCTGCTCCGCGTCTCCTTCCTGCCGTGCAGTATATGATAAAGCCCGCTGAAGACCAGCATCAGGATCCCCAGGATGACATACAAATTCCTGAAACCAAGGATCGGAATGAGGAAGCCGAGCAGATACGGGCCGATTCCCATCCCCGCCTCCATGGTCACGAAAAACGTCGACACGGCGCGTCCCATGCGGTGATGGGGCGCGGATTTCACCGCAATGGCGTTGGTAATGCTCTGCAGGTTCCCGAAACCCAGCCCCAGAATCAGCCCCGAAAGCAGCAATACCGCACCCGAACGGGCCGTCCCGATCAGGAGCAACCCCGCCGCGTAGAGCGCAAAAGCGGGATAGATGACGACATTGGCTCCCCGAGCATCCATGATGCGGCCCGTGACGGGACGCGAGGCAATCACGGATACCGAATAGACCATGAAAAAGAAACTGGCCGCTTGCACCAGATTGGTTTCCGACGCGTAAAGATTGATGAACGAAAGCACGCTGGACCAGCCCAGGGAAATCCCTAACACCACCACGCCAAGGGGCAAAACGCCCGGCTCGATATAATCGGACAGCCTGAATCCCGCCGGAACTCGCGGCTTGTCCGAACGCTCCGCTTCCGGCAGGCGCAGCAAGATTCCGCAAACCAGAGAGAGCACGCCCAACGCGATACACAATCCGTAAATCAGGTTGTAATCCGCATGCTGCATCAAAATAGGAGCCCGATGAAAAGGCCCGAAAGGCCGAGCCCAATAACGCCGCTCAGGCTGAAAAACCCGATCCCCTCCCCCTTTCGCGACTCGGGAAGAAGCCGGGAAACGACCGCCCCGGTGACCGTGAGCGCCACGCCCACCGTGATCCCGTGAAACAGGCGGTTAAAACAGCAGGAAGAAAATCCCCCACCGCGGAAAATAAAAANNCATGGAAAGCGTCATAAACGCCAGGCCGGCCAGCAGGATTTTTTTCGGGTCGAGCGAGTCCACGAACCGGCCGACGGCCAACCGGGCGACCAGAGCCCCCAGGATGTAGATGCCCGAGACGAGACCGGCCAGACTCTCGGACGCCCGGTATTGATCGATCGTAATGGAAGCCATGGTCACGATGAGCAGAAAAAACATAAAAGCCACGCAGAATTGAATGGCGAACAGGATCGAAAATTCTTTGGTCCACAATTTTGAATCGTCCTGGTCCATGACGGCCTCCCATAAGAATATGAGACCTAATTCCCGGGCAACGGGAATTAGGTCTTGACTTGGCTCATGAGAATGAACTGGGGTATTTGCTTATTTTATTGTAAGAGGACATGACGATCCCTGACAAGAGCTTTGATGCATGTTTCCGCATCGGGAAAGCGGGGAAGCGCTCACTCCAGCGACCGTTCCAGAATTTCGGCGACATCGAGGGCGGCCACCCGGTCTTCGGCGTTCAGCGCCTTCATGCCGTCCGACAGCATGGTCAGGCAGTACGGGCAGTTGCCGCCGATGACGGTGGGGTCGGCTTCGAGGGCCATTTCCGCCCTGACCGCGTTCATCCGCCTGCCCTCGCGTTCCTCGATCCACATCCTGCCGCCGCCCGCGCCGCAACAAAGGGCGTTCTCCCTGCTGCGCCGCATCTCCGCCAGCTCCACGCCGGGAATGGCGCCCAGAATGGCTCTCGGCGCGTCGTAAATCTGGTTGTAGCGGCCCAGGTAGCAGGAGTCGTGATACACCACCCGCTCGCGCACTTCCTTCGACGGCCTGAGCCGCCCGGACCGCACCAGTTCGGCGAGCAGATGCGTATGGTGCAGCACCTCGGCTTCGAAACCGAATTCGGGATATTCGTTCTTGAACGTGTTGAAGGCGTGCGGGTCGATGGTCACAATTTTCCTGACGTTGTATTTTTGGAAAATCCCGATGTTCTGCATGCACAGCTCCTGGAACAGATACTCGTTCCCGAGGCGCCTAGCGGTGTCGCCGGAGTTTTTCTCCTCGTTGCCCAGGATCGCGAAGCTGACGCCCGCCCGGTGCAGGAGCCGGGCGAAGGACCTCGCCACCTTCTGTGCCCGAGTATCGAAGGACCCCCATCGATCCCACCCAGAACAGGTATTCGAAATCCGGGTTTTCCTGGACGGTCTTGACGATGTCCTCCATGCCCTCGCGCCACTTCATCCGGTCGTTGCGGTTGAGGCCCCACGGGTTGAACTGCCGTTCGATGTTCTGCAGCGTGCGGGCGGCCTCGGAGGGCATGCTTCCCTGGGTCAGCACCAGGTAGCGGCGCATGTCGACGATTTTGTCCACGTGTTCGTTCATCACCGGGCACTGATCTTCGCAGTTGCGGCAGGTGGTGCAGGCCCACAGCTCTTCCTCGGTGATGACGTCGCCGATCAGGTTTTCGGCGGGCTGCGCCTCACCCCGCGCGATCCGGTTGGCCGCCGCGTTCGCCATGGCGAAGGCGGGCATCCACGGCGTGCGGGAGGTGACGGCCGCGCCCTTCTCCGTCAGGTGATCCCGGAGCTTGAGGATGAGATGCATGGGCGAAAGCGTCTTCCCGGACCCCGTCGCGGGACACGCGGCCGTACAGCGGCCGCATTCGACGCAAGCATACAGGTCGATGAGCTGCCGGCGGGTGAAATCCTCGATCTTCCCGACGCCGAACTCTTCCGCGCCTTCGTCCCCGAAGTCGATCTTGCGCAGGCGGCCGGCCGGTTCGGGCTTTTTGAAAAACACGTTGAAAATCGCGAACAGTTCGTGCGCCTGTTTGGATTGCGGCACGAACACCATGAACGAGTACACGATGAGCACGTGCACCCACCAGAAGACGTAGAACAGCATCGCGCCGGCCGTCTTGCCGATCCCCGCAAACAGCGCCGTCACCACGCCGGAAAACGGCGCGTGGACGAAATCGGGCTCGCGGGACAGCATCACCCTCTCGAAACCGAGCGCCAGAAAAATCGAGACGGTCAGCACGGTGAGCGCGATGTACACGAAGGCCGCCTTGCCGTCGCGCTTCCACTGCAGCCGCGTCAGCTTCTCGCCGTACCGGCGGTAGGCGGCGTACAGCACGGCGAGGAGCGTCAGAAAGACGGTCCATTCCTGCAGGAGGCTGAAAACCTTATGCCCCGCGCCGAGCGGATATTCGTAGCCTTCGATGAACCCTTTGAGGATCAGCTCAACGAATCCGGCCTGAAGAATGAAAAAGCCGTAAAACAAAACCAGATGAAAAATGCCGCTTCGGGCATCCTTGAACAGCTTCCGCTGCCCGAACACGTTGACGAGGACGGCGCGGATCCGTTCCTTACGGTTCGGCGGGTCCTGCGACGGCTTCCCCAGCCTCATGAACAGGTACCGGGTATGGATCACATGGACGAACAGCCGGAAGGCGTACACCGTCACGGCGACGAACAGCGCAAGATGAATCCATTTCCACACGATGGCCGCACTCCTTTGACATCCTGGAAAAACCGGGGCAACGGCTTTGGATTCGGGTGGTTCGCAAAAAACGCGGGTACGGAAGGGGAGCCTGCGGCGCGAGCGCGTTTCCGGAGCCGTTTCCTCCCGAACCGTACGCCTAGTAAAGGATATAGGCCACGGCAAACATCAGCAGGGTGGCCAGCAGGGTGTATTTCCAATTCCAAACCACACTGATCGTAAAGCTGGACGTTTTCATCAAACCGGCGAGCAACAGTCCCGATCCCGAAAATGGCGAAAGACCGAGGGAAAGGGCCCATACGGACAGGATGATCGCGGGAACCACGCCTGCCGGAAAGCCGAGATCGGCCCGGCTGAAGACGGAAAGAATGACGGTCACCACAATGATGGGATGAAATCCGACGACGGAGAAAAGATACAGAACGGCCGTCATGGCCGCCAACACCAGCCAGCCGGACGGGCCGCCCCCGTCCGGCAGCCACGCCAGCATCCGGTCCGTCAGACCCGACTCCCGAAAGGCGTCGCTGAAGAATCCCGCGCAGAGCATCAGCGCCACTTCCTTGCCGATCATGGGCAGTTTCCCGTACAGATACTGTTCCTTCAGCGCGGGAATCAGGGCTCCGGTCTGCTTCAGCAGCATGAAACCGATGATCGGCGCGAACAGGGACGCCGTACAGACCAGCGTCACCATCGGGTACGCCGTGTTCGATTCGATGAGCAGCAGAACGGCGGTGAATACCAGCATGGACACGCCGAGTTGAAACAGCTTGATCTTCGCTCCCCTGCTGACGGTCTCCACTCCATCCCTTGCGGGCGCCCGTTCCTCGACAGGCTCCTCCATTTTCCCGAATTTCCACCGCATTTCGACATAATGCAGCAGGAACATGACCAGCACGATCCAACAGGTGGCGCTCGTCACCTCGATCCACGAAACGTGAAAATAGAGCGTGATCATGCCCATGGCGACAAAATAGGGGGAAACGAGGATGGAGCAGACGAATCCTCTCAGCAGGGACTTTCCCTGGACGATCCGCCAACGGCCGCCGGAACGTCCGGTCAGCGAATGAACCAGAATATAGGCGCCCATATTCACAAAAATGGCGATCACAAAATTCATCAGCATGGTCAGAAGGGAATAGGCCGTGGCGTTTTTTCCGTATGCCGTCAGCACTTCCTTCATGGCCCGCTCGAATTTTCCCTGCTGGATCGGCAGCGCGAGAAGCGGAATGACGACAAACAGCGTGGCGATGCCGGCATGGAACCGCAGGGCCTGGGCATACGCTTCGGCGCTTGCGCCGCTTGCCGCCAGCAGAGCCGTGCCCGCGAGCACCAGGGCCAGGCACATCCACAGGATCCAGCCGCGCATCTGCCAAAACAAAAGAACGATAAGCGCCCCCGAAACGGCGCTTATCAAGGTATCCGCCAGGGACGACGGAAAATAGGCGGATGACAGGTACAGGAGGGAAAAGAAAACCATGAAGATCGGGACGAATCGTTTTTCCATGGTCGGACGCCCGTATTATCGCTCAAGCACTTTTTTGAATTCTTCCGTGAGCAAAGGCACAACCTGGAACAGATCTCCCACGATCCCGTAATCCGCCACCTGGAAAATGGGCGCTTCCGGATCGGTATTGATGGCCACGATCACCTTCGAATTCGACATGCCCGCCAGGTGCTGGATCGCTCCGGAAATGCCGCAGGCAATGTACAGGTCCGGCGTGACCACTTTCCCCGTTTGCCCGATCTGCATGGAATAATCGCAGTATCCGGCGTCGCAGGCGCCGCGCGTGGCGCCCACGGCTCCGCCCAGAACGTCCGCCAGTTCCCGCAGGATGTTGAATCCGTCGGCGCTTTTGACCCCGCGTCCTCCGGATACGATGACTTTCGCTTCGCTCAGATCGACACCGCCCGCGGCTTTTTGCACCACTTCCCTCACGATCGTGCGCAAATGGCCGATTTCGGCGGAGAAAGGGACCACTTCCGTTGGGGCCGGCGACTCCCGCAGCTCGAAGTTGTTGGGACGCAAGGTCGCAAACACCGTCCCCCGCTTGAACGTCCGCTTCTGGAAGGCCTTCCCCGCATAGATCGGCCGCGTAAGGACGATCTGTCCGTCCAGGGCCTCGACCGCCGTGCAATCGGAGACCAGTCCGGTTCCCAGACGCGCGGCCGCCCGCGGGGCCAGATCCTTCCCGATGCCGGTGTGTCCCATCAGAATGACGTCGGGCCGCACCTTGTCCGCCAGCCGGACAAACGCCTGCACATATGCGTCGGTGGTATAGACGGACAGTTCCGCCGCCTCGCCGGCATGCAGTTTGTCCGCCCCGTATTGCGCAATGGTGTCCGCGAAGGGAGCGGGATCGACGCCGAACAGCGCGGCGTGCACTTCCCCGTCCCCCGCCAGCCGCCTGGCCACGGACAGCGCTTCAAGGGAAACGTTCCGCAGTTTCCCGTTTTTCACTTCGCACAGCACCAGTATGTTTCTGCCCACTCCGGTTCCCTCCTCCGCATCAGACGACCTTGGCTTCCGTGCGCAGCAACCGGACGAGCTCCGCCGCCTGCTGGCGGATGTCGCCCTGCAGGATTTTTCCGGCTTTCTTCTTCTCCGGCAAATATTGCTTCGCCACCTCGGTCATTCCGCCCAGGTCATCCGGGGAAAGGCCCAGATCCCCGATCCGGATCGTCTCCAGCGGTTTTTTCTTTGGCCTTCATGATGCCGGGCAGGGAAGGATAACGGGGGTCGTTCAGCCCCTGTTGCGCCGTCACCAGCACCGGCAAGCCGACTTCGACGACCTCGATGTCCCCTTCCACGTCCCGTTCCACCACGGCTTTCCGGCCCTCGAGGGTAAACTTGACCGCGGCGGCGACATGGGGGATGCCCAATTCTTCCGCCACCCGGATGGCCACCTGCCCCGAACCGGAATCCACCGCCATGTTCCCGGCGAAAATCAGATCGAACGATTGGCTCCTTACCGCCGCCGCGATGATTTTGGCGGTGGCGTATTCGTCAAAGGATTCGTCCGTCTCGATGTGGACGGCCTTGTCGGCCCCCATCGCCAGGGCGGTGCGGAGCGCCGATTCGGCCCTGGCCGGGCCGACGGTCAGCACCGTCACTTCCCCGCCCGCGTTTTCCTTGATCCGGATGGCTTCTTCGACGGCGTATTCGTCGTAGGGGTTGATGACGAAATTCACCCCGTCTTCCACGATCCTGCCGCCCTGAATCGCGATTTTCTCTTCCGTGTCGAACGTTTGCTTCATCAACACCAGAACGTTCATCGTTTTTTAGCCCTGCTCCCTCGGAGGAAGTTTCGACAACGCTTGGATCACCTCGTCGGTGGTGATCACGTCGGCGTATTTGGACTTCATGTCAAAAAGGTTGATGGCGTGGCTCACTTCGCCCCGGTCGTAGACGGCGTCCTCCGGCACGATGACCCGGAATCCGTAAGAGAAGGCGTCGACCACCGTCCCCCGCACACATCCGCTGGTGGTGCAGCCGGTCACGATGAGCGTATCCACGTCCAAATCATTCAGGTAGGTCATGAGAGGAGTGCCGAAAAACGCGCTGGCGTACCTTTTGCTGACAATGATGTCGCCCGGCATCGGCTCGATCTCCTCCACGATCTGGGTGCCTCGGCTGCCGATGCGGTGTTCCTGGCCGACCATGCCGGGAATTTTGTCCTTCCAGCGCCCCGTGTCGAATTCGTCTTTGCGTTCCACCACCGCGTAGATCACGGGGAATTTCTTTTCGCGGGCCGCATCCAGGATGCGCCTGATTTGCCCTACGGCCTTCCAGCCGCGGTCCCCGCACGCGGTCGGATAGGTGTTCATGGCTTCCAGGATCGGAGCGGGTTCTTCCCCGACCGTGCGGTACTGCACGTCGATAATGATGACGGCCGGACGCTTGCCGAACCCGACGCTTTTGCCGAAGCCCGCCTTTTCATACACCTGTCTGTCCAGTTCCGTCAGATACTGGTCCCAAATCCGCTTTTCCATGGCCAGATCTCCTTCCCGGTCCGTACTCTTCGTCTCATGACCTGCGCACACATTGGCCGTGACCCGGTTTTCGCCGTCAGCCGCCGGGACGGAAAGCCGGGCGGTCACGCCCGGCACCCCGCCCGCGCCTTCCGGATTTCCGCCCTGCAGCCTCGGGTTCCATCAGGAAAATTTGAAGAGGCGCAGCGCGTTTTCCCTGAGCAGCAATCGCTTGCTTTCTTCCCTGAAGCCCAGTTCTTCGACTTCCCGGCGCGCCCGCTCGAAATCGATGACGGGGAAGTCGGTCCCGAACAGCACCTTTTCCTTGCCCCAGCTGTTCGCGAAATGGAACAGTTCATGCGGCATGTATTTCGGAGCGTAGGCGTCGATGGCGATGTAGACGTTCGGGTTCTTCCACGCCACCGAAATCATTTCCGTGATCCACGGGTAGCCGGTGTGGAGCCCGATGATGTTGACTTCCGGAATGTCGTTGGCGACGTTGTCCAGCGCGATCGGCCGGCCTGTGCTCTTCGTTCTGCGTTCCTGCGAATATCTCAGGCAATGGCCGACCTGCAGCGAGAACGGGACGCCCAGCTCGGCGCATTTCATGTAGAACGGGTACACCTTGGGATCGTCCGGCGGCATGTCGAACCAGTGCGGATAGAAGTGCGCTCCGACGAACCCGTAATCCCTGACCAGAATCTCCAGTTCCTTGATGCCTTTCAGGCTTTCGTACGGATCGATGCCGACCAGGCCGTAGAAACGCCCCGGATAGCGTTCCATGAGTTTGTAGACTTCCTTGTAGTCCAGGCGCCAGTGGTGCTTATACCCGTCGATGCCGAGCTTCACGGCCGGCACCAGCGCGATGTCGATCCCGGCCCTGTCCATCCGTTCGACCATTTCTTCCACGGTGACGCCGTTTACCGTGTCGTCTTTGACCTTGATTTTCCCTTTGTGGAACTCCCTCGACCACGCCGGCCGGCTTTGCACCACTTCGGGGGTCAGAAGGTTGGCCACCACGTCGATCGCCTTAAAGTCGTATGCCATTTTTTTGCGCCTCCATTTATGTTTTGGTTGGAATACTTATGTCCGGGACGTGTTCCTTCAGGCGTGATCCGGCAAGCCCATGTATTTGGCGATGATGTTGCGCTGGATTTCGGAAGAACCTTCGCCGACCAGGGTCAGTCTCGAATCGCGGAAATGGCGCTGCATGTCGAATTCCATGCTGTAGCCGTATCCGCCGAAGACCTGCATGCCCACTTCCGCGGCTCTGGCCCAGGTTTCGCTCGCGAGCAGTTTCGCCATCGAGGATTCCTTGCCGCATTTTTGATTTTTCGTGACCATGCAGGCGACGCGGTAGGCGAGCAGGCGGGCCGCCTCCACTTGGGTCTGGACGTCGGCCAGCTTGTGCTGGATGGCCTGGAACGATCCGATCGGCCGACCGAATTGGACCCGCTCGTTGGCGTATTTGACCGTCTCGTCGATGACGCGCTGGGCCGCACCGACCAGCTGGGGCGACAGGCACGCGCGGGAGACCTGCATGACCTTCCGGACCACGTTCCAGCCTTCGTTCAGTTTGCCGAGCAGGTTCGTTTTCGGGACCCTGACGTTGTCAAAGAACACTTCGCACGTTCCCGTCGTCCGGAATCCAAGCGTTTTGAGTTTGCGGACCGTCACGCCCGGCGAGGAAGGATCGACCAGGAACACGCTCAGCCCTTTTCTTCTCTCCACGGCGGGATCCGTGACGGCGACGCAGACGATGTAGTCCGCCACGTTGGCGCCGCTGCAGAACATTTTGGACCCGTTGATGATGTAGGAGTCCCCGTCTTCCACCGCAGTCGTGGATTGGTTCAGGGCGTCGGAGCCGGCGTTCGGCTCGGTCAGCCCCAGGGCGAAGGCGATGCTGCCGTTTGCGATGCGGGGAATGAGGGCGTCCTTCTGTTCCTCCGTCCCGAACATCATCAGGGAATAGCCGCCGAAAATCACCGTTCTGGCGTAAATGACCGATGCCGAAATCCAGTTGTAGCCGATGGCCTCCAATAGCACGCTCAGATCCAGGACGGTGCCCTCGGTTCCGCCGTATTTCTCCGGGAACGGCAGCGCGGTCCAGCCGGCTTCCGCCATTTTTTTGAACAGCGTGTCCGGGTACTTGCCCTCTTCATCCAGCTTCCGGATGACTTCCGGCGGAAATTCCTTTTTGAAGAACTTGTGGACGCTGTCGCGCATCATGAGTTGTTCTTTCCGTGAAGTCGAAGTTCATCATGGCGTTCTGTCCCCTTTGCTGGCAATGGTGTGGCGGCGCCGGTCACGGTTTCAGCCGGATCAGGGCGTCCAGGGCGATCACGCCGCTGCCGTCGCGGAAGGCGTACAGCGGGTTGATGTCCACTTCCTCGATGCGGTCCCGGTAATCCCAGCAAAACTGCGCAAACCGCAGGATGAAATCCTTGACCGCCGCATAATCGACCTTCATGCCCCTGAAACCGTCGAACAGTTTTTTGAACCTGGCGTTCTCCAGCATGAGGTCCGCTTCGAAGGGATTAAGCGGCAGCACGGCCAGCGTGAATTCCTTGAGCATTTCCGTGAAGATGCCGCCCAGGCCGAAGAGAATCGCCGGTCCGCATTCGGGGTCCTGCTTCATGCCCAGGATGAACTCGATGCCTTCCTTCTCGACCATCTCCTGGACCAGGACGCCGTTTTCCCGCGAATCGGGGAAGTGCTTCCTGTAATTGGCGACGATCCGCCCGAAGTGTTCCCTGACCTCGTCGTCGCTTCGGACATTCAGCTTCACGCCGCCGATGTCGGTCTTGTGCAGCGCGTTGTCCGCGTCGATTTTCAGGGCGACGGGATAGCCGATGCGCCGGGCGATTTCCACGGCCTCTTCCGGCGTGGTGGCCAGCTCTTCCTTCGTGACCGCCAGTCCGTATTCACGGAAGACGGTCTTGCTGATCCGCTCGGAGAGCACGCGGCTTTCGGCCTGGGCGAAGGCGTCCAGGATGAAGTCGCGGTTTGCGGCCACGGCGACGTTCTCCTGGCGGCCGCGGGCTTCGAGCCTGCCGAGATAATCGTGATAACGGATCAGATTGGCGATCGCCCTGGCGCAGGTCGACATGCTGGTGAACCAGGGCAATCCGGCTTCCCGCAGGGCGTCCACCACTTCCCGGTCCAGTTCCCCGCCGATCCACAGAAGGACGCTGGGGAAATCCTCTTCGTCCCGCACTTTGATCAGCTGATTGACGAGTTTCAAGCAATGGCTCTGGACGGGATGCAGCGTGAACAGCATGAGGCCGATGTTCGGGTCGCTCGCGAACGCGCGGAACACCTTTTCCCCGATATGGTCATCCTTGATGAACTGGCCCACAAAATCGTAAGGGTTTTGCGGATTGACGAAGGAGTCCACTTCTTTTTTCAGGGCCTGCACGGCGCTGTCCGCCAGTTTCGGGATGTCGAGCCCCGCTTTCTCCACCAGGTCGGCCGTCAGCCCGGCGCCGCCGCCCGAAGTGGACGCGACGCCCACCCCGCGGGCGCGGACGTTGTACTTGCAGGCGAGCAATTCGGCGGTCGCCAGCATGTCGTCGATGTCTTCCGCGATGACGATGTTTTTCTGCCGGAACAGGGCGTCGTTGATTTCGGACGAACCCGCCATCGATCCGGTATGCGACAGGGCCGTGATTTTGCCCGCGTTGGTTCGTCCCAGTTTCAGCATGACGATGGGCTTTTTGACCTTGAGGGCCTCATCCGCGACGGCCATGAACTTGTTCATGTCTTTGATGCTTTCCGCCACCACCGTGATGACTTCGGTGCTGTCGTCGTGAAGCAGGTAATGGATGAAGTCGGGGATGTCCAGCGCCGCTTCGTTGCCGGTGGCGATCATGTAGCTGAAGCCGATGTGCTTTTCCTTGGCCCGGACGACAATGGAGCTCATGGTCGCTCCGCTCTGGGACACGAATCCGATGTTCCCTTTGCGGATCTTCTCGCCTTCGAGGGCGACGGAGAATCCGACGGGAATGCCGTCGGTCACATTGACCAGTCCCAGAGTGTTCGGGCCGAGAATCGGGATGCCCGTTCTCTCCGAAAAGGCCCGGAGCTGCCTTTGCGATTCCGCGCCTTCCTCGCCCGTTTCGGCGAACCCGGAAGCCGTGACAATCACGCTTTTTACGCCTTTTTGCTCGCATTGCTTCAGCACGTCGCCGACAATCTTCGCCGAGACGATCAGCAAGGCGCAGTCGATCTCGTCCGGCACGTCCAGTATCGACGGATAGCATTTGTAGCCATTGATCTCTTCGTATTTCGGGTTGATGGGAAAGATCTTCTTGTCGTACGAATACTTGACCAGGTATTCCAGAGGCGCGGAGTTGAATTGATACACGTTGTTCCTCGACGGAGACGCGCCGACAATGGCGATGGAAGCGGGTTTGAGGAGCGGTGTCAGGCGATGTTGGTCCAAGTTCTTGACACTCCTTGTATTGATATTGCGTGATGAACGCCAGGCGAAATTACGGCACGAACAATGCGGTCAATTCGTTGATGTCGGACACGTTTTCGATGGAGCCGACTTTTTCAAGAATGGCTTGGCTTTTTTCGTTTCCGAGGATCGGCGCGGTAATCCGCGAGAACTTGTCCCGGATTTGCCCGAACGAATAGGATCTGTCCCTTTCCCCGGCGTGCTGCAGAACCTCGCGGGAGTACTCCCGTCCGTCCTTCGTGCGGATCGTCACCTTCGCCGGTCTTTCCCGCGGAATGAGGGCGGTCATGTCCGGGTTTTCCGCCACTTCCACCCTGGAGCAGAGCTCCCGGATCCGCGGATGGTTCAGATGCTCGTCCGAAAACACGTCGGGGAACAGGTTTCCGAAAACGGCGATGGCCGACAAGGCAAACGGGATCGAAAACTTGGCCGCCAGTTCGTTGTCCGGAGCGTTGTTCGAGCACCAGTCCACGGCGCCCCGGTAGGTTTCCACCCGGATATGGTCGATGTCCCGGTCCGACAGCCCGAGTTCGCCCCACAGATCCTCGAACGCGGTGATCGCGGAGAGATTGCGGCCGCAGACGGCGTGCAGCTTGAAGAAGTTTTTCTCGATTTCGTAGGAGGTTCCCAGGTCGGCCGTCAACACTTCCGGATTGAACTGGTCGCCCGAGACCGTGCCGAACACCATTTCCAGCGCGCGGGTTTCGCCGCGGAAACCGCATTCGGCAAGCCAGGGAATCAAGACTCCCATGAAATTGGTGAAACCCGTAAAGAGGTCGTGGACCGACGCTCCTTCCAGGGCGCTGCTGGCGGTGGTGGCCAGCGTCAGGTTGGCGGACAGCCGGATCGTTTCCCTTAAGGTCTGCGGGTCCTGTTTCAGCAGCTTGCCGACGGCGGCCGCGGAACCCACGATGCCGTAGGTTCCGCAAGGGTGCATGGTGCTTTTGCGCTTGTAGGCGGAGCCCAGGCGGGCGGCCACCTCATATCCCACGACGATGCCCGTGATCGCTTCTTTCCCGGACAAACGGCGGGTCTCCGCCACCGACAGCACGGCGGGAACCACATAGCTGGCCGGGTGTCCGGCAGCTCCCCAATGCGCTTCGTCCAATTGCTTGGAATGGGCGGCCGCGCCGTTCAACAGAGCGGAAAACGGGGAATCCGCCAGACCGTCCTTGACTCCCCATATGCGCGACATGCGCGAGGCGCCCTGGCCGCAGGATGCCTTGAGAAAATCGGCCGTCCGGGCGAAAAGTTCGTTTCGGCCGTTGGCGTAGATCGCGATGCCGACCGTATCGATGAGCACCATTTTGGCCCGCTCGATGACGGATTCGGGGAGCGCTTCATAATCGGCTTCATGAATAAACCGGGCAAGTCTGTCCAAATGGTCGCTCATGCTTTCACCCTGTTTGCCCATGAAAATTCATAGTTTGAAGTAACTTCAAATATTCAAATATTTGTCTTCCATTTTTTCGATCTCATTCAGCCTGAACAGGGATTGCCTTTCTTCCCAGGTGCAGATCCTGTCCATTACTTTTTCCTGGGAACCTTCTTTTTTCAAAATGCCCAACGTTTCGCGGATCGCCCGGATGGCGGCGCGAAGGGCGGTGTTGGCGCAGAGGACGATTTTGTAACCCAGCCGTTCCGCTTCCTGCAGGGAAACCAGCGGGGTTTTGCCTCCTTCGACAAGGTTGAGGACCAGCGGAATTCCTTGCAGGGACTGGGCGATTTGCCGCAGTTGCTCCTCGGACACGGGCGCTTCGACGAAAATGGCGTCCGCTCCGGCTTCCGCGTATGCGTGGGCCCGTTCGAGCGCATCTTCCAGGCCGTTGACCGCCAGCGCGTCCGTGCGGGCAATGATCGCCAGGTTCGAATCCTTGCGGGTATCCAGCGCGGCTTTGATTTTGTAGACCATTTCCTTTTGGGAGACCACCTGTTTCCCCGAGAAATGCCCGCATTTCTTGGGAGAAACCTGGTCTTCCAGCTGAATGGCGGAGACACCGGCTCTTTCCAATTCCTTCACGGTGCGGACCACGTTGATCGCGTTCCCGAAGCCGGTATCCGCGTCCACCACAATGGGGATGGAAGTCACGTCGACCATGCGGGAGATTACGTCGACCAATTCCTTCAGGCTGACAAGCCCCACGTCCGCCCAGCCCAGTTGGGCGTTCGAAATACCCGCGCCGGTGGCGTAAATGGCCTTGAAACCCAGTTCTTCGATGATTCGGGCGGACATCGCGTCATAGGCCCCCGGCAGAAGGAAGGCCCCCGGTTCTTTCAACAAATTGCGGAATGCCTGATTCTTGTCCATCTCCAACTCCTGTGGTCTTCTCTTGTTGTGGTTGATTTGCCTCGGTGGTTGTTCACTGATGGGAAAGATGTTCCCTGATGGACTGAACCGCCGCTTTCATGCTGTTGCCGATGTGTTCCCTCATCCGCTGTTCCACGAGATCGGGATCCCTGTTGGCGATCGCTTCAAAGAGTTTCTGGTGTTCCTCGGCGGCTTTTTTGCTTCTTTCGTGGCTTCTCATCGGCCCGATTCGACGGTACCGGGAAATGTGGTCCTTGAGCTGGTTCAAGATTTTGGTGGCGGTCCTGTTTCCGCTGATTTGGGACAGATAGTTGTGGAACTCGCTTCCGTAAAACACCACGTCCTCTCTGCGGTCTTCCTCGTAAGCCTTTACAATTTGCTCGGTCAGCCTCCTCAAGGTCTGGATGTCTTCTTCGCTCGCCTTCACGGCGGCCTCCCGGGCGACCAATCCCTCCAGCATGCTCCGGACGGTGAACAATTCCTCGACTTCCTGGACGGAAAGGGGAGCGACCTTGAGCCGCCCGTTCGGCAACCGCAGGACGAGTTCCTCGAATTCCAGAAGTTGCAGCGCTTCCCTGATCGGCGTGCGGCTTATGTTGAGCTCGGCGGCGAGGCTTTCTTCGTTGATCGACTGGTTGGGTTCCAATTTTCCTTCGATGATGCGTTTCTTGATCTCGAAGTAAACGTAGTCTTTGGCCGATATTCTTCTGTTTATCGGTCCGGAAAGGTTCATTTGCTCCTCCTTCCTTGACTTTTTGATTTCACATTGGTTCGAACTTCGATCCATGAGGAAATCTGACGTCAATGTATTAATGTTTATTAGTATTATTATGTTTTTGTATACAATTATAAGATTAGAGGTACACTCTGTTCTTGTCAACCTCGATTTTTTTCATTGATTTACATATTTAAATGAAAAAACTCGTCCTCACGCCTCATGCGTACCTTGTCTGCCGCAAAAAGCGTCAATCTGCCTCATTAATATTTCTGCGCCTGGGAAACCCGCTGCATCCCCGGAAATGCCCTTTCGGCCCACTTCGCAACACCATTTCCTTTCCGCAGCGGTCGCATATCTTTTTTCCGATCTTAATCTGTTCCATGACCTCCCGCGGATTGGAAACCGCGGCCGGATCCATTGCCAGAATCATTTAAATCAGCTTTTCGCGATCGATCAGCCGCACTCCGTTGGACCGGGCCAAATTCTCCGCCGGTTCCGCAAAGTAACGGTTGGTTACCGCCACGCTTCATCCGCATGGTAACAAGCCTTCGCGGCGACGACTTCCTGAATGGCGTCCAGGCTGACGTTATTGCTATAAAGCTTTGCCTGTTCCACGATGTTTTGCCATCTTTCTTCAGAACCAAATCCGCCCCGCAATCTCCGATCTCCCGGGTAACCTCGACCTTGTAACCCTGTGATTCAAACAGCAGCCTCAGGCAACGTTCGAATTGGATGCCGTCCATCTGGTCGATGTCCCGGATACCCGACCTTTTCAACCGCTCTTCTTTTTGCACCTTGATCAAGAACAGGACCGCGAAAATCAAACCAAATGCGCATCCGGCAAAGATAAATGCTCCGATCAGCGTTCCGGTTGCTGATAGCCCCGGAAAAAAGGAGCCAAGCAAACCCAAGCCGATCAACCCTTGTATCAATTGATCCAGTTACGTTCCCTTCTGCGTCTGCCGGCCATACAACATCTAGCGACTCCTTTTGTCATCATTCTGATTTTTCCATTTCGACAAAAAATCTAGTTTACATAACCGAATGCGGTTGTTCCAAGGATTGGCGAGATATATTACCGAGCACCGACGAGCTTATGGGTTTTCCTTTCTCTCGAAATAGACGTGCAAGCGATACAGGGCAATCTCCCTCTTTCAGAAGAAACCAATATTCAATCAGAAATGATCGGGTCCATTTCATGGGCAGTCAAAATCGCAAAAAAGCCCGAATTCGATTCGACGATACCTTGCCGATAACCGTATCCGGGGCTATCAAATATTAAAATATATAATAGATGCCGGATTCCGCTAAGAATCGTGGTACTCATTAACCTTATGCCTGCTTAAGCTCTGGAAACATAACATTACGGTTTCTCATTGATTCGACCATATTCTTTGCTATTTCGGCAACCAGCGGAACCACAACAGAATTCCCGAATTGCTTGTATGCTTGGGTATCAGACACCACAATCTTGAAATCATCGGGAAATCCCTGAAGCCGGGCACATTCTCGGGGTGTGAGTTTTCTGGGGTTTTTCCCTGGTTGTGGAATGAGAATTTCAGATCCATCCTTGTAATAGCGCGCGCTCAGTGTTCTGGAAATTCCGTCAAGGTTGACAAGGCCAAACCCGAAACCATTCCCGCTTTTTTTGTGCTTTTCGGCATATTGCTGCAGATACTGCCATAGTTTGTTCGAAAGAGTATATTTTTCATCCACATTTTCTTCAAGTATGTATTTTATTTTTTGTACTGTTTTCGGGGGATCGGGGAAGCGGAAATCTTCCCATCCACCGTAGATATTCATGTCGAATCCGACGATGAAGATCCTCTCCCTGTGCTGGGGGACATAGTATTTCCCGTCAAGGACGGCAACGTGAAGACTGTATCCCAGTTTCTGCAGGGTGGACTGGATAACCTTAAAAGTTCTTCCCTTGTCATGTGTTTTCAGATTCTTTACATTTTCAAGAAGGAATGCCTTGGGGCGCTTGTCCCTGATTATGCGTGCCACCTCGAAAAAAAGGGTGCCCTGTGTCTCATCCAGAAACCCATGCGCCCGACCAAGACTATTCTTCTTGGATACACCTGCTATGGAGAATGGCTGGCAGGGGAAGCCAGCAACAAGGATGTCGTGATCGGGAATCCTTTCGGATGGGATTTTGGTTATGTCTCCATCAGGCAATTCCCCGAAGTTGCTGAAATAGGTTTTTTGTGCATGTTTGTCCCATTCGGAGGAAAAAACGCATTTTGCTCCGGCGGATTCAAAGGCAATCCGCATGCCGCCAATTCCGGCAAACAAGTCAATGAATCTGAATTCTTTCGTTCCTGGATTGGGTTGGGTCAATTCGCGATATTTTCCATACAGGGCTGACAGGGTGAATTCCTGGATAGTGGTTCCTTCCCGTTCGACCAGTTGGGTCAACTTGTAGTGAAACTCGCTGTCCAGTTTGATATGTATCTGTTTCAAGCGACTCACCCCGGGATTGATTATATACCCATTTTAATCCCCGAGAAGAGAAAATGCAAACAAATATTCCCGTTCAATTGGCGCTTTTTTCCCGGCATTCGACGATGAAATCGTAAATTTTCTCCACGGCAGCATCAAAATTTTCCCTGAATTCGTGCTCCCATATCCTCAAGACATTCCAGCCCAGCGATTCGTAATAATTGTTGACCTCAAAATCCCTTCTTTTGTTGTCTTCCAGCTTCTTTCTCCAGAACTCCTCATTGCTTTTCGGCATGACGCTGTGGTCTGGGCATGAATGCCAGAAACAGGAATCCACAAAAACCACGACCCTGTATTTTTTTATTGCTATATCCGGCTTTCCCATCATGCCTTTGACGTTTCTTCTGAAACGCAAACCCATGTTCCAAAGATGCCTGGAAATGCGGTCTTCAAGCTTTGAGACCGCGCGAATGTTTTGCATCATTCTGCTTCTGGTATCTTTTGATACAATATCCATCTTCAATTTCCCTCACGTCGTTGCAGTGCACACATCAATTTCAGTCGGTTTAGCCATGCAAAAACCGCGCAATGCGCGCGGTCAACGTCCTACGGTCAACACCATTCTCGTGAAGCTGATAAACTTTTCTAGAGTAAGGATACGGTCCCTGAATCCGGTTGGAAAGCTGGCAAGGTGGGGGCGTGGTACCACCAATGTAACTTTGTGATGATACATCTGTGCAAGCTGATTTTCCGAAATGCCCTGCTGCAGCGTAAATAGATGTTTTTCCTCAATCCTGTCGGCTTCATTGAGAATCTGTCTCCAGCGATCCTTGCAGGTAGTTTTTGCCCCAAGAAAGACAAGCCTGTTGTCCGGATACCCGTGATCGTGGTACTCTCTGCCACCAGGGAAAATAAAATCGGGTTTATTGTTTTCCTCGGTCTGGACCTGGGTTTCAAACGGCAGGTTATTGCTACGGAATATCTCGGCAAGATGATTTTCAAGCGATTTCCCTGCACGGCTTTTCCTTCTGTTTAGGACCGTGTTTGCAATTTCCACAAGTTCATCCACGGATGAAAAAGGTGTTGACAGGATGCCCTTGTATCTATCGGACTCAATCGCCTTGAACAGGGAATATTCAGTTTCCAGCCAGCCAAGAAGAAGAGAATCGGAATCAAATTGTCTGCCGCGATTTAGCGTATTGAAAAACTCCCTTGCTTTGGCGGAAATGACGTTCGACTCCGGAAAGTCGACTTCCAGACCAGCGATGAAATCCCGAAACAGAATATCCATCGCATTGTCCGGAATCCTAGCCGGCTCGACAAGACAGTTCGTCTGATCCGGGCCTATGCCGAGCAGCGAAAAAAACAATTCAATATCTTCATCGCCTTGGATTACGTAAGCATGATAATAGTCTGCATCAACTTTGATCAGGACAAACAGATCCCCCATGCATTCTGGCCGAAGATAGGGAAATCCCCTCCCGAACCTGGTAATCCTGTATTCATTTCTTGTTTCTCTTCCGTAATATATGAATCTGCTTTCCGTCTCAAAGTCATCCTGCCATCGTATTTTGACAATTCTGTCCTTGTTTTCTCCTTTGATTCCGGGACTATCAAACAAAATTCTCCACGAGTTTTGGGGAATATAGAATCCCGCCTGATGAGATCCCGTTTTTCCCGAATCATTGGCTGAAATGAATTTGACGAATGCCAATTCGTGAGCAAGACAATCATGAATGGCTTTGTCCAGAATGCTCATTCATACCTCTCCTTGGCTGGGCTCAACGGAAACAGCTTTATGTCCAATTATACGACAATCAACTAGACACTCCTTCTTGGAAATTTGGATGAAGCATACAAATAATACCTGGTATAGTAAATCATACGATTTGCAAAGGTCTTCCGCGCACCATTCTGACAGGTTCTAGCGACCGAATCGCCTGTTCCACTCCGTCCAGCACACGTTCCTGCAGCAATGACGTGTACTCCGGATCGGGAGCACCCGAGGAAGGAGTTCCGTCCGTGACGATCTGCGGCCCCGAATGGTTGTGCGTGCCGTGCATGATGATCTGTTCCCTGACGAGGCCTCTGCGCTCTGTCAGACGCGCCCTCAGGCTATCGACCACGCCGCGTCTGCAATAGAACATTTCCGCCGAAACGACCAGCGCCTAACACGGGCCGCTTTCACCACACAGGCCGGAAGCTCTTTCCTGCCGGAAATATGGAGCGGCACTGCGATCCGCTCGTACACGCCCTTCCGGCACGCAAAACCTGCCAGCACCAGAGGCTTCTCAGGCGTGATGTCGACCTTCGCGCACCCCAAAAGCAACAGTTCCGTAACCGTTTCCACGCTCCCGAAGACTTTGTGTGCATGCGCCGGCACACCCGTTGCCGCATCCGCCAGCGCATACGCATATGCATTCGCTGGCGCGCCAGCCATTACATCCTTTGACCCATCCGCCAGAAGCTCGATCATGAGCAGCACGTTGCACAAAATATGGAAGCAGATAATCCGCCGCCACGAGATGCGGTCGTCCTCGCGCACCGCTTCGAGAAAATCGTACTGGAAAGGCGCGGAAGCGAGCAGCATGTGGAAGTCCCTTTATTTTTCTGCAGTTGCGTGTGCGTTCATCGGTTTCACGGTGGCGCGGACGACGAGCCTTTCCTCGAACCGGATGTGCTTGAATTCCCACTCGCGCCGCTTGAGGATGCGGTCGAACAGCGTCCAGGCCATAGCCTTGCCCGCGTCTTACGTCGGAATGGAGACCGTCGTGAGCGGAAAGACGTTGAGCTCGATGTCGTCGAAGCCGACCACCGACAGATCGTCCGGCACGCGGTGACCCGCGCCCTGGAACGCCTTGATCACGCCGATGGAGTCCTCCATTTCCGCCAGAGGCCGGCCGATCTCCATCCCGTCGGCCAGGCTGCTCGCATGGCCGAACACGTGCCGCGGGTCCGGGGCGAGACCGTGCGCCTTCATCGTGTCCAGGAACGCTTCAAAGCGCAGCTTGGCCGCCCGCGACGTCCGGGGCCCCTGCACGAAGCCGATGCGGATGTGCCCGTACCGCAGCAAATGTTCGATCTCCTGCCGTCCGCCTCCGTAATCGTCGAATTCGAAGGTGTCGCAGGACAGTCCGGGAATCCGGCCGAGCGGCACAAACGGAATCCCTTTCTTTTTCAGGTCGTAAAAATAATCAAACGTGACCTCTTCGAGAAGAGACGCGATGATCAGCCCGTCCACCCGTTTGCGGGTCATGGCTTCCAGGTGCTTGATTTCCGCCTTGCGGGATTCGCCGCTGCTGCATAGGAACACGGTGTACCCGTGCTCTTCGGCCACTTCCTGGACACCCTTGGAAGTCAGGCCCCGGGACAGCTCGTTGGGCACGTAGCCGAACTGTTCGGCGGCTTTTAGCACCTTCTGCCTCGTCCTCCGAAAAGCCTTCCTTGTTGTTCAGAACGCCCGAAATCGTGCTTTTCGCCAGTCCAGTCAGCTTCGCCAGGTCGCTGATGGTCGGATTCGTGCGGGGGTTCATCGGGCTCCCTCCAACGCCGACAGCGCCGCGCGCAACCCTTCGGGCGCGGGCCGGGTTCCGTCCGTCGGCGTGCCGTTTTCTCCGGTTCGTCAGGAACCCGGAAGCCGGACTTCCCGGCCCGTGCGTGCGGATTCGTAGATGGCCAGCACGAGATCCACCGGTTTGCGCGCTTCTTCGCCGTTCACGAACGGTTCGCGGTTCTCCCGGACGGCGCCGATGATGTCGCCGACATAAAAGAGGTGGCCATTCACGGCTACCTGCTGGGAGCTCCTGGTCGTGGCCAGACCCAGCGTGTCCTCGACTTCCGGAAGGGGCTCCTCGATGCCCATGAACGTCCATTTCTTGAAGCCGGTATCGCTGAATTCGATGGTTCCCCTGTCTCCGAGCAGCTCGATGCGGGTTTCCTGCCCCGGATAGACGGAGGTGGCTCCCTGGATGACGCCGTACGCCCCGTTCCGGAACTTGAGGGCGATGACGGCCGTATCCTCCACTTCAATGTTCCGGGCCAGCGTCCCGGTGTAGGCGAAAACGGACTCCACATCCCCCACCAGGTGCGTAATGAGGTCGATGCCGTGAACACCCTGATTCATCAGGCAGCCGCCGCCGTCCAATTCCCAGGTTCCTCTCCAGGCGCCGCTGTCGTAGTATTCCTGGCTTCGGTAATATTTGAGGTACGCGTTGGCCATGACCAACCGGCCGAGCCGGCCTTCCCGAAGCACCCGCCGCGTGATCTCCACCTCCGGCATGAGCCGCCTTTGGAAGACGCAGCCCAGCTTGACGCCGTATTTTCGGCACGCTTCGATCATTTCCGTCATGCTTTCCGGGCGGATGTCCAAAGGCTTCTCGCACAGCACGTGCTTGCCGGCCATGGCGGCGGCGACGGTCACCTCGGCATGTTTGCCGCTCGGCGTGCAGACGCACACGATGTCGATGTCCGGCCGCTTCAGCATTTCGCGGTAGTCGTCGTACGCGTCGGCCCCGTATTCTTCCGCCAGCCGCTGCGCCTTCGCCAATGTCCGGCCGCACACCGCCGCCAGTTCGGCTTCGGGGTGCAGCCGGATCGCCTCCGCGTGGACCTTGGCGATGACCCCCGCTCCCACAATGGCAAACCTGTACCTGTCTTTTGCAGACATCTCCAATCCCCCATTATAGGCAAGATAGGCAAGCTCCCTTGATTGCACGCCAGTTCCATCGACCCTGGTGCGCGCTCTGTTTGGATGCCACTCGCGGTTTCCCGTCGCCGCCGGTGCCCCTCGCCTCCCGCCACAACCGACTGTTTGTACCAATTCAAATCCGGCGAAAAAGAAAAAATGAAACGGTCTGTTCAACGCGAAGGAAATTCGCTAAAGGCGCTTGTCTTGCATGTAACCGGCCAATGTTCATCTTTTTATAAGCGCTTTCATTTTAATATTGTAAACCGTTTCAAACAAGCGGAAAAATGATCGCTTCGACGGGCGTGCAGGGGACGAATCGGCGATGACGCGCCAACTCCTTCCAAATGGTGCTCCTAATAAACCTTAAAGATTTTTAGTAAAAATAGAAAAAGCCCGTCCCTCTGGCCGGACACGAATCCGGCGTGGGACAGGCTGTGGCGCCAGGAAATTCACGGATGACTTGCTTCCCGTTTCGCCAAATTTCTCCGCAGCGGAATCAGCGCCACCGCCGCCGCGATCGTGAGCGCGCCCATCGCGGCCGCGGTCCAGTAGATGCCGCCGTAGCCGTTCTGCGCGGCCATTCGCGTGATCTCCGCCGCGCTGGCCTCCACCACTTCCCGCAAGGCCGGGCTTTGGATCGACGCGATGATCTCTTCCGCGTGTCCGGCGTCCACGGTTTCCGCNCCGGANGCCATCCGCCGNCCGATCTCGCNNAGCTCGGCCAGCGCCTCCGGCGGCAGNTTCGCCCGCTCCACGTTTTCCTGCAGAATGCCGGGGAACTCCGTCGCGAACAGATCCCCCATGCGGTTGTAGCTGCGCGCGAGGAACCCCGCGTAAATGGTCGGCGCGAGGGTCATACCCACCTGGCGGAGCAAGGGACAGGGACGCCAGCGCGGTGCCTTTGTTCGCCTCGAGTCCCTCGGTCGCCAGAATATTCAGCGGCGCCCCCAGGATGATCCCCATGCCGGCGCCGGCGACCATGCTGGAGACGACAAACTCCCACCTCGTTTCCGTCCACAGCGGGATGAGCGCAAACCCGGCGGCCGCCACGACGCCTGACAGCACCACCGCAAACACGGGGCCCCGCTTCGCAACCAGCGCGCCGCCCATGCCGGCGCCCACCCCGGAAGCCAGCGCCAGCGGCGTCATCCAGTAGCCGGACTTTTCCGCCGGAATGCCGAGCACGTTTTCCACGAAACCCGGGATGAAAATCATCGCCGCCAGCATCCCGCCGGAGAGCGCGCCGATCAGCAGCACCGTCAGATACCGCGGCTGGCGGATGAGGCCCATCGGCAGGATCGGGTCGCCGTTCGCCCTGCGCTCCACGACCGATTCGTACACATACAGGACGACGAACAGCGCCACCCCGGCGGCGAGGAACCCGGACACTTCGGCCCGTCCGAAACTCGCCCAAAAATCCGTTTCGATGTTCGTGAGACCGTACATGAGCGACAACACGGCCAGCGACAGCACGATAATGCCGGCCGTGTCCAGCCGTCCCGGGCTCGGGTCGGCGGACTCCCGCAGCTGCGTCACGCCCAGCGCCAGCAGTGCGACGGCGATGGGCACGTTGATCAGAAACAGCACGTGCCAGCTTCCCGTCCAGTCCAGNATAAANGCGCCGATNTTGGGCCCGAGCACCGCCGCGATCCCGTTCATCGCGCCGAGCATCCCCAGGTATTTCGCCTGTTTGCCCGGCTCCACCGTGCTCAGGATGTGCGAGCTGCCGATGATGAAAATGCCGCCCCCGCCCAGCGCCTGGATGAACCGCGCGGCCAGGTACACGCCGAAAGTCGGGCTTACCGCTACCAGAAGCGATCCCAGGCTGAACAGAAGCACTTCCACGAGAAAAGCTTTTTCCTCCCGTACCGGTCGGACAGTTTCCCCGCGATCGGCAGGCTGATGGACAGCCCGAGCGTGTACAGCGTGATCCCCCAGGCGCCCCAGTTGGCCGTCACGTCGAAGTGCCGGTTGATGGTGGTGAGCGCCGCGCTGATGATCCCGTTGTCCAGCTGTGCCATGAACACGCCGACGGAAAACAAAAGCATCGCCCACGCGTGCGATGCAGGCCGGTTTTCTTTTGCGATCTGTTCCTTATCCATAGTCTCTCCCCTAACTGTCCTCCAGATCATTATGAAGAAATCCTCGGCGGAATGCAAAAAAAGTCCCGCGTCCCGCCGGAGAGCGGGCGACGGACCGCGGGCGGAACGCCGGTCAGCGGAATGCCGGTCAACGGAACGCCAGGCAAAGGAATCCCGTTTTTCAAATCACCCCGTACGACCTGAGGGTCTTCAGCCGTTCCACCGTGATCCAGCCGCGCCACTCCAGTTCTCCTCCCGGGCTGACCGGCACCCAGTAAATTGGCCAGCCTCCGTCCTTCCGCTGCTGTTCGACCAAAGCCCGCAAATGCCTGCGGATTTCCTCGTCCGGCACGAACCGGCGCGCGTAGCTGTCCCGGTCCGGCGCCCAGTCCAGCACCTTTTGCACGTAGCCTTCGGCATCCGGATCCAGCACGATCGTCCCGGGGCGGCGCAAGAGTTCGTCGACCTTGGGCCAGCACGCTTCGGCTCGTTCCCGTTCGGGGGTATTTTGCAAAAACGTGATCCACTGAATGCCGTCCAGATACCCTTGCGGTTTTTCCCGTTCAAGCACCCGCCAGATGTAGGCCACGCTCCGCCGAAACCACGCTTCCCCGAAAAAATCCGTCCTGGCCTTTTGCTTGTAAAGCAGTCCGATGATGCGCCCGGTCGGGGTTGATGGAGGGTTCATCGTCCCGCTCCACCGCCCACCAGGGCGCGTGGGGATATTCGACGGCGTTGCGCAGCCCGAACGGGAGACCCCCTTCCGGCAAAGTGACGGCGCGCAGATAACGGACGATCCCCTCGATGAGATCCGGGTCAAAGCATTCGATCTCATCCATTGTAAGCAGGGCCATCTCCACCGCCTGCGGGTGGCTGTGCGGGCCCCGGATGTCCGCCTCCAGCGCGTTGCCGAAGCCTCCGTCCGGATTCCGGTAAGCGCGAAGCGCTTCGAGGACCGCCTCCTTCGAGCCGTCTTCAAAAAAATATTCGTACCGCCTCCGGTCCAGCAGCCGCGCGTTGTTGTAAATAAACGTTTTCGCCCGTTCGAGAATGACGTGTCGGTCCATAGGTCCCCCGCCTCCGTCCGAATCATCCAGCTTCCATCGCGCCCGGAACCGCCTGCTAAAGCGCGAACACCGCAGCCATTGCCGCACCCGCGGCTGCGGCCAAAACGGTGCCGATGACGAAACCTTTCAAATGGAAAAGATAATCCCTATATCCGGCCATGCCTTCCGTTCCTTTGATAACCAGAAATCCGGGCGTGACGGCGCAAAACAGGAGCCAGTCGATCACCAGCAGGTCCGCCGCGTTGAACACGGACAGGATGCCGAACACATTCAGGAAGGCGGCCGCGAACCCGATGTCGCCGTGCGACCGTTCGAGCAGCCAGGTGAACACGGCCGGAACGCCAAGAAGAAGGATCAGGAAAACGACGCCGATGATCCGCGCCTGTTTCCGTTCCGCCCCCGTCTGCTCACCGGCGGCCCGCCGGATGTCCGGAGGATACGATCGGAGCAGCAGCCGCGGATTGGCGCGCAGCGTTCCCAGGATAACGGCACAGAGCGCGACGGACAGGAGAAGTCCGCCGACGGCGATCGACAGCGCCAAATTCACGGTTGGACGGCCGTCCTTTCCGGATATGGTTACTCTTTTTTTTCTGCTATTTCCAGCCGTTTTCCTTCTTGATTCGGACAAAAAGCAATTTTGCCCGGGCTGCGGGCGGGACGCGGCGGTTCCGTGGCGGATCGCTGATTAGGCCATGATTCCGGCGCTCGGAAATCCGCGCAGCCGAAAAAAAAAGCGGCGGCGCATGCCGCCTGCCGCGATCTTCCGCGGAAACAGGCCGGCACGCCCCCTATTTCCGCCAAAACGTCTTGCAATCGGCTTTGTCCCGGATGTTGAATTCGATCATGCCCGCCAAAAGGTCGTAGTTGACCGGCTCGTCAAACCGGATTCGGAACAGGAGGTTCGTGGCGGAATAGCCGGCTTTGGCAATGGCGTCGGCAAACACCGTCATGGTTTTCCCCTCGGGGGCGATGCTGACGTGCTCCTTCGCCACGGACAGACCGATGATGTACGTGCCATGGTCGGAAAACATGGGCGTGTTCCACTTGATGAGCGGCTGAAGCTGCGGATATTTGTCCATGATCCAAGCCAAAATCTCTTCCACGCGTTTGCGGTGGTCGGGATTGGGAATCTTGGCAAGGTAATCGGCGAAAATCTCCATTTCGGTCTGCTCCCTTCGGCTTGGTCCGGCGGCGGCCTGTGGGCGGCGTCCCCGCCGGCGTTTCGATCACGGGTCGGGCCGAAACGCCACGCCATATTTCCTCCGGCGGACCGGGCTCCGGTCCCCGCCATCTTGTCGGCCCTTGGTTGTAGGGATGTTCTCAATCCATCCACGCCTGCCATTCGCCGGCCCGCGAGCCGCCGATCCGCCGGCCGGCCTCCTCGCCGTCCTCCTTCGCCGCCGCTGCCGCGGAATCGCCGCCCGGCTCCACGATACCGGCGTCCTCCTCCGCCTTCGCGATACCGGCGTCCTCCTCCGCCTCCACGAAGCGCTTGAGACTGGACAGACGCTCGTCCCAATACCGGTCGAAAAACGCCAGCCACCGCTTCAGTTCTTCCAAAGGCTCCGGCCGGAAACGATAGCGGGTTTCCCGCCCGGCTCTTCGCCGGTTCACGAGCCCGGCCTCCAAAAGCACTTGCAAGTGCTTGTTGACGGCGGTTCGCGAGACCGGGAGTTGCCTTGTCAGCTCGGCAACCGCCATCTCTTTGTCCGTGAGAAGGGCGAGCATGCTTCGGCGGGTCGGATCGGCCACGGCCTGGAACACGTCCGCCTTGCCACGGGCGCGGGCGGGCGCGCGGACCGGTTCAGGATTCGACATACGCAGGGAGATCCTCTTTGACAATTTTCTCCCACCCGCCGTCCATGATTCCGCGGATTTTCGGATGCGGCTGTCCGAATTCCGTCACCTTGTCCGGATCCCATCCGGAACGGATCAGGGTGAATTCGGTTTTGCCGCCTTCCAGTTCCCTCAGTTCAAACGTGATATGCCAATCCTTCCCCCATTGAAAACCGACCCTCGCCATCGGCACGATCTCCGTCACCCTGCACGGCGAATCGCCGAAACGCTCCGTATGAAGGACGAATTCATGGCCTTCCGCGGGTTCAAAGGTGTTCCGCATCCACCACCCCGCGATCCCTTCCGAAGTGGCGACGGCTTTCCACACCTTCTCGATTGGAGCGTTCAGGGTTACCGTTTTGCGAATCTCGGGCAAAGCATCTTTTTCGGACAAGACCGCACTCACCCATGCACAAAAATGACACCGTAAGGTGTTATATCAATTATAACACCTATAGGTGTCACGTCAACAGCCGGTTGACACCCCCTCATCTAATCGTTTAGAATTACACCCGAGGCAGAATGAAAGCGCATACAATTCATATGTCATCGCCGAATAGGAGGCCGGAGATGGCCACCATCAAGGACATTGCCACAAAGGCGGGGGTCTCCGTCGCAACCGTTTCTTATGTGATCAACAACACGCGCTGGGTGCACGAAGACAAAAGGAGACGCGTGCTGGAAGCCATCAAGGAACTCAATTATGTTCCAAACGCCGTGGCGCGGGGGCTGCGCATCCAGAAAAGCAACGCGATCAGCCTGATCGTTTCCAACATCACCAACCCGTTCTACCCCGACCTGGCCAGAGCCTGCGAGCAAGTGGCGGCGAAACACGGCTATACGGTCAACGTGGTGAACACCGACGACGACCGCGGGAAGCTGCACGAAGCGCTCAATCAGCTGCGCGGCGGACGGGCGGACGGCGCGGTCATCACCTCGGCGCTGCCGGAGAACCGGGACGAAATCGAACAGCTTCTCAAGAAAGGCTATCCGCTCGTTCTGGCCAGCCGTCTGCTCGATGGGCTGAAGGTGGATTCGGTGGCCGCGGACAACCGCAACGGCGCCATCATGGCGGTCCGGTATCTCATGAGCCTCGGCCATCGCAAAATCGCCTTCATCAGCGGCGTGAAGCATTCCTACATCAATGAAACCCGCGTGGAAGGCTACCTCCATGCGATGGAGGAAGCCGGAATCCGGCTGTACCGGGAATGGCTCACCTCCGGTCATGGGCTTTACGAACCCAGCTACCAGGCGGCGCGGATGCTGCTTCAGCTTCCGCCCCGCAAGCGGCCGACCGCCATCCTCTGCCTTACCGATCTCGGGGCTTACGGCGTGCTGGACGCGGCCAAGGACATGGGGGTGTCCGTTCCGGACGACCTGGCGGTAATCGGGTTCGACGACCTGTTTTTCTCCGGGCTTGCGCCATATCCAGCTGACCACGATCCGCGTGCCAAGGCACGAAATGAGCGCGCTGGCCACAGAGATGCTGTTCAGCAGGATGGCTGACCGGAATCTGGAACCGCGCACCGTCATTCTTCCCGTGGAGCTGGTCGTGCGCAAGACCTGCGGCGGTTCCGCCGCGGCGGCGGGGCACGCCGGGGCCGGGAATCCCGGGGCGGAGACCCGGGGCGGAGAATTGAGACGAGGCAAACCCGTCGACGGCGGCGCGACGAGGTAAACGCTGCGGCAACGGATTCACATGGAATCTTCATGGAGGTGTGGAACAAATGGAACTCTTGCGGGTAGCTTCGGATGAACTGCAACATTGGTGCGTGCGCAAACTGACAAGCGTCGGAGTTCCCGAAGACCATGCGAAAATCACCGCCGACGTGCTGGTCCAGGCCAATTTGAGAGGCGTGGATTCCCACGGCGTCTTGCGGGTGGAGCATTACGTAAAAAAAATCGCCGCCGGCGGCATCAACCCCGTGCCGAAGATCGGCGTGAACCGCACCGGCCCGGTCACCGCCATCGTCGACGGCGACGACGGCCTCGGACACGTGGTGGCCTGCCGGGCCATGGAAACGGCGCTGGACCTGGCGGAGGAGCACGGGGTCGGCGTGGTCGGAGCGGTGAACAGCAGCCACTGCGGAGCGCTGTCCTATTTCGTTGAAATGGCCACGAAACGGAACATGATCGGCGTCGTCATGTCCAACACGGACAAGGGGGCGGTGCCCCATGGCGGACGGGAGCCTTTTTTCGGCACCAATCCGATGGCCTTCGGCTTCCCGTCGCGCCGGCATCCGCCCATCATCCTTGACATGGCCACCACGACGGTGGCGTTCGGCAAAATTCTCGACCACAAGCTGAAAGGCAAGCCGATTCCGCCGGATTGGGGAGTGGACCGCGAGGGGGCAAGCGTGACGGACCCGGACAAGGTCTACGCCATGCGGCATTTCGGCGGAGCCAAGGGGTACGGCCTGGCGCTGGTGGTGGACGTGCTGTCGTCCGTGCTGTTCGGCGGCGCCTTCGGCCCCCACGTGGAGAAGATGTATGCGGAAGATTTGAGCCGCAAGCGCAAGCTGGCGCAGTTTTTCATGGCCTTGAATCCGGCGTTTTTCACCGAAACGGACGCCTTCCTGGACACCATGGACCGAATGATCGACGAAATCCACGCCGCGCCGCCCGCCAGGGGGTTCGACCGGGTGCTCGTCCCCGGCGAGCCGGAAAACCTGACGAAAGAGCAGCGGCTGAAGGAAGGCATTCCGCTTCCCGAAGATCTTGTGCGGTATTTGCGGGGGCATTGAGCCGTCCCGCGCCGCCCCCCTGTGCACCGCCATCCCGCATCGCCGCTCGCGCGTAGAAATCCTGTGCCGCACCGGGACCCGCTTGTCGCCACCTGTGCCGCACGTGCCGCACGGCCGCACGCGCGGCGCTTCTGCGCTCCGCCTGCAACCGGCCGGTCACACCTTGGCCCGCTGCAGGCGGAGCGCGTTCAACACCACCGACACCGAACTTAGGGCCATTGCGGCGCCGGCCAGCCACGGGGCGAGGAAGCCCGCGGCGGCCACCGGGATGCCCAGGGAGTTGTAGGCGAGGGCCCAAAACAGGTTTTGCCGGATGTTGGCCATCGTCTTGCGGCTGATGGCCATCGCGTCGGCGATGGCGGTGAGGTCGCCGCGCATCAGCGTCACGTCCGCCGCTTCCATCGCCACGTCCGTGCCGGTGCCGACGGCCATCCCGATGTCGGCGGCCGCCAGCGCGGGAGCGTCGTTGATGCCGTCCCCCACCATCGCCACCCGTTTGCCCTGCTCTTTCAGCTTCCGGATTTCCTCCGCCTTCCCTTCCGGCAGCACCTCGGCGAGGACGCGGTCGATGCCCGCCTGCCGCGCCACGGCCCGGGCCGTCCGTTCGTTGTCGCCGGTGAGCATGATGACCTCGATGCCCATGGCCTTCAGCCGCGCGATCGCGTCCCGCGAGGTTTCTTTGAGGGTGTCGGCCACCGCCGCCGTTCCGGCGTAGACGCGGTCGACGGCGGCGAGCATCGCGGTCTTCCCCTCTTCCTCCAGCTTCCGCACGGCTTCCAGCGTCCGCTCCGGCAGCTCCACGCCATACCGGGCCATGAGCCGGCGGTTGCCCGCCAGCACTTCCTTTCCCTCCACCACGGCGCGTACGCCGTGGCCGGCCAGCGCCTCGAACGCTTCCGCCGCGGGGATTTCGACGCCCCTTTCGGCTGCGCCGCGGACGACCGCCTCGGCCAGCGGGTGCTCCGACGGCTTCTCGGCGGCGGCAACGAGGCGCAAAAATTCCCGTTCGTCCCCCGCCGCGGGAATCACGTCGGTGAGCTCCGGCTTGCCTTTGGTGATCGTGCCGGTCTTGTCCAGCACCACCGTGTCGATGCGGTGGGTGAGTTCCAGGTGCTCGCCGCCCCGGAACAGGATGCCCAGCTCCGCCGCTCGGCCCGAACCCGCCATCACGGACGTCGGGGTCGCGAGGCCCAGGGCGCACGGGCAGGCGATGACCAGCACGGCGATGGCGTTTCGCAAGGCTTTGGCGAAATCGCCCGGGGCCGCCCATACGAACCAGACGAGGAACGTTGCCAGCGCGACGCCGACGACGACGGGGACGAAAACGCCCGAAATGACGTCGGCCACCCGCTGGATCGGTGCCTTGGACCCCTGCGCTTCCTCTACCACCCGGATGATCTGCGCAAGGGTGGTGTCCTTGCCGACTTTCGCCGCCCTGACCTTCAGCATCCCGTTCAAATTGACGGTGGCGCCGATGACGGGGTCACCCGGCCCTTTTTCTACGGGCATGCTTTCCCCGGTCAGCATCGACTCGTCCACCGCGGCGGACCCTTCCAGCACTTCCCCGTCGACGGGGATTTTCTCCCCCGGCCGCACCAGCACGATGTCCCCCACGGTTACCTCTTCCGCGGGGATCCGGATCTCCCGTCCGTCCCGAATGACGAGCGCCGTCTTCGCGCGCAGGCCCATGAGCGTCTTGATCGCTTCGGAGGTGCGTCCTTTGGCCAGCGCCTCGAGCAGCTTCCCGAGCACGATGAGGGTGATGAGCACGGCGCTCGTTTCGAAGTAAAGGGCCGGGGCATCGGTATGCCCGCTGGAAGTGAGCGCCCACTCTACCGTGAGAAACAAGCTGTAGAAATACGCGGCCGAGGTGCCGAGGGCGACCAGCACGTCCATGTTGGCGCTGCGGTTGCGCAGGGCTTTGCAGGCCCCAACGTAGAACGGCCCGCCGACCACGAATTGCACGGGAGTGGCCAGCGCCAGCTGGACCCACGGGTTCATGAGCCAGCCGGGCACCCACAGGAACGACAAAAACGAAAAGTGGCCGGCCATCGTCCAAAGGAGCGGCAGCGAAAGGACGGCCGACAGCGCAAACCGGCGTTTTTGCCGGTCGATGTCCCTCCGCCGGTGGTCTTTCTCGCTTTCCCGTTCTTCTTTTTTCACGACCGCTTGGTATCCCAGCTGCTCCACCTTGCGAATGACGTCCGCCACGGTCACCGCCGTCGGCGAAAATTCCACATGGGCCGTTTCCAGCGCCAGGTTCACGTTGGCTCTGGCGACGCCGGGCAGCCGGCTCAGCCCCTTCTCGATCCGGTTCGCGCAGGCCGCGCAGGTCATGCCGGTGATTTGCAGTTGCACCTGCTCCAGGCCTTGGGCATCTCGGGCGTCCCGATCGGATGGATGTGCCGTTTCCATGTCCAGCGCTCCCCACTTCCTCCGTTGCCTTCCCGGGCACCGGAGCGCATTTGCGACAAAAATGCATTTATTTATTCGTTTTCATGGCCGCTTGGACGAAAAAGCGACATTCGTACACTTATTTTCGGGCCGTTTTTCGGGAATCACACAATTTTTCCGTTTTAGTGGTACAGAATACGCTTAAATTGGCCGAAACCCCGTTTTCATGCGAAAATAAAGGTACTTTTGTCGCAATGTCGATCCGTCTCCGCGTTCCGGCGTCCTGGCCGGGTGTCAATCCGAAACCACGTCGTACCCCTGATCCTCAATGGCCTGTTTCAGCTGCTCCAGCGTCACTTTCGTCTCGTCGTACTCGATCGCCACCGTCCCGGCGGCCAGATCGACGGTCGCCCTGGCGCCGGCCTGTCTCACCGCGTTCTCCACGGCGCTTTTGCAATGTCCGCAGGACATGCCCTTTACGTTCAGCGTCACGGTTTGCATGATGGGATCACCTCGTTCAGTAGTGAAGTATGCTCATTTCAGAAGCTTGTTCACGGTGGTCAGCAACTCGTCGACCACGTCAAGGTCGCCTTCCCGAATCCGTTCCACCACGCAGCTTCGCATGTGCCCGGCCAAAAGCAGTTTGCCCACGCCGTTCAGGGCCGACTGCACGGCGGAGATCTGGTTGAGCACGTGGTCGCAATACGTGTCCTTTTCGATCATGCCCTTGATGCCGCGAATCTGCCCCTCGATGCGGTTGAGCCGGGCGATCAGATCCGCCTTGAGCTTCTCGGCATGAAGGCTCTTGCGATGTCCGGGTCCGTCCGCGGACGGGACTTCCCCGTTCCCGGCGCCGTCGGGAGGCCGGATGTCTTCCAACGTCCCTTGAATGATGTCCACCGGATTCACCCCTTCAATCCCATAGTATACCCCGGTATGGTATAAGTCAAGGATTTGCCGGCAACTCGTTGCCGTCTCCTGCGCGCGCCTCCATCCCCTTGCGGTTCCTCTCCGCTCACCGTTGTTTTCCGCCGTTTTCCGTTCACAACATGGCAACGGTTGCATCCGCATTCCATCTTGGACCCGCGGCCCGCAACACGCTAAAATGGACATGATGGCTTTAAATCCCCCACAGGATATATAAAAGGTTTCAAAAGAGGGGATCACCCATGCGGTATTTTTTCTGGCTCCTCCTGGCGGCGGCGGTTGCCTGGCTGGCCTACGAATGGTTCGCCCCGATCCGCGGCGTCCGGAACGTCGGACCGTCCCGTTTCGCAAGGGAACTGGCGGACGCCGGCCCCGCCGGGCGGTTGCTGATCGACGTGCGGGAGCCCCACGAGTTTGCCCGTGGCCATATCCGGGGGGCGGTCAACATTCCGCTGTCCGAGCTCGCCTCGCGGATCGGGGAAATTCCGACGGACCGCCGGATTTTCGTGTACTGCCAAAGCGGGATGCGCAGCCGGCGGGCGGCGCGGATGCTCAGCAAACGGGGATGCCGCGACATCGTCCATCTGAACGGCGGCCTTGCGGCCTGGCGCGGCGAGACGGTCAACTGAGACGAAGGCGGGGCGATTCGTCGAAGCGAACGCAGTCGGCCAAGGCCGGATGGAAGCTTTGGCGCCAAAAGCCCGCCTGCAGGCGGGCTTTCTTGCTTGTCGCCGATCATCCGTCTCCGATCATCGGTCTCCGGGTTTTGGACGGGCAGGCTTCATGGCCTCAAATCGAGTAGAAGGGGGCGGCTAGCCCCCGTCCTCTCACACCACCTGGCATGCGGGTC
>Ga0065723_100079_pt1 | contig 34853 bp, 30 predicted proteins | sample TheenrcuSG05Z960_FD_59110 | JGI IMG/M metagenome (GOLD analysis project Ga0065723, IMG submission 59110) | Thermophilic enrichment culture from UC Davis - Sample SG0.5Z960 | ecosystem: Engineered > Solid waste > Grass > Composting > Bioreactor | place: USA: University of California, Davis
CGCGGCGCTCCGGGGCCGGCCGCGGGCCGGGCAGAGCGAGGACCGCCGCCTCCCGGCCCGGGAGGACCGGCGGCCCAGCCGTACGGTGCACGCGCGTACGCGCCATCAGAGCGTCACCCCCACGTTCTCGATCGTCACGTCGATGTCCGGCACCGACGGGGAGCTCGATCTTCACGTGGAAGTCACCCCGGAACTCGGTCGGGTCCGGAGCGGTGAACCGGCCCTCGGCCCAGACCGTAACGCCGAGGCTCGCGCTCTCGCCGCAGATCGTGCCGCCGGCTCGCGCCCAGCCGCTGGCGCTGAGGGACGCCGAGAGCTGGAAGGCCGGGTACGTCTGCAGGCCGAGGGCGCCGCCCCAGCCGAAGCCGGCGTTCGCCCAGACGCTCCAGTCGCACAGGAGCGCCGACCCGCTGTCGGAGAAGTCCCAGCTGAAGCCCCTCTGCACGCCCACCCACACGCCGCCGGCCGGCAGGCCCACGTTCGCGTCGAGGATCCCCGGGGTCCTGATGTAGCCGGCGACGAAGTAGCCGCGGCTGTCGCTGGGGATCACGTACATGGAGAGCGGCGCCGACCTGCGGCCCAGGGCGAGGTAGTACTCGCCGTCCGCCCACGACGCCTTGAACTCGATCGCGCCGCTGAACCGGACGATCAGGACGCCGGCCTCCCTGATCTCGGCCGGGCTGAGGCCGGAGCAGTCGATGCCGACGAGGGCGTACGACTGCGGCCCCGCGCACATCGCGCCCGTGATGCCGCTGCCGTTCACGACGAGCCTGCCGGCGATCTGCGACGGCACCGACGCGCGCTGGCGGTAGCCCTCGTCGAGGTTCTTGCCGATCCAGCCCTGGCCGGCGAGCTGCATGTCGCCGCCCTTGCCGAGGTTCACGACGAGGTTCGCGTCGAGGTGCCAGACCTTGCCGTAGAGATCGGAGACCCTGCCCCCCTGGACCGGCGACCCGATCAGCGTGCCGGCCAGGAACGAGACGGGGAGGTCGGGGTCGTAGCACTCGAGCGCCCTCGTGGCGATGCTCGGCAGCTTCGCGGCGGCCGGGTCGCCGTCGTCCACGCGGCACTCGCCTCCGCCCACGTCGATGCGGAGCTTCGAGGCGATGCCGCCCCTGAAGGCGTAGAAGGCCAGCACGTCGACGCCCTGGACGTTGACGTTGACCGGCGTGCCCATGTTGGCCAGGTCGACGCCGGCCGAGACGAACCAGAAGGCGTCGGGCAGCGCCCCTCCCGTGTCGATCACGCCGAAGAGGCCGATCGCCTCGACGCTGATCAGCTCCTCGACGGTGAGGGAGCCGGCGCCGGTGAACGAGAGCGCGAGGCGCTGCGTGTCGACGACGCCGCCGACGACGAGGTCGAAGCTCACGGGCGAGCCCTCGAAGTCGCCGAAGCTGACGCCAACGCCCTCGAACGCCCAGCGGGTCTCGCGGCCGTCCTGGTGGTAGTACCAGGACGGCGCGGCCTTGGCCTCGACCACGTCGGCCAGGCGCAGCTCGCCCCTGAGGCCGATGGCGTAGGCGCCGCCCTCGCGCTTCACGCCGACCTCGGCGCCGGCGCCCAGGTAGGGGAAGCCGTACATGTCGAGGGTCGGCACCTTGGCGAGCGTCCGCCACTCGCGGCCGCCCAGGTCGACGCCGCCGTCGGGGTGGATCGTCAGGTCCTTGAGCAGGAGCTGGAGCTCGTGGAGGTTCAAGAGCGTCTCGGCGGTGGCCACCGAGTCGTCGTATAGCCGGGCGAGGTCGCGCTCGGCGTCGGTGACGCCGGGCAGGCCGTCGATCAGCGCGTCGCCGGCGCTGGTGTCGAGCGTGTTCGGGTCGGCGGCGAGGTCGCCGTCGAGCGCCCACAGGGCGTTCGGGAAGCGCAGCGCCAGGACGCCGTTCGGCTGCGGCACGAACGTGCCGAGCCCGCCCACGACCGCGGTGCTGCCGTAGTCGTGCGCCACCGGCGCCAGGGTCCGCGGCCGCCACCTGCCGCCCGTCGGGCTCACGGCCGGCTCGAACGCCACGAGCACGTCCTCGCCGAAGAACGGCACGTACACCTTCCCGTGCGGGCGCGTGAACCTCACGACCTGGCCGTCGACGACCAGCAGCTCGAGGTCGGTGACCTCGGTGAACCGCCAGCCGCCGATGTGCAGCTCTCCGTTCGCGTCGCCGACGGCGCCCGTGAGGTAGGTGGTGGCGCCGGCCGAGGTCCAGGCGAGGTCGCCGGTGAAGGTCAGGCTCGAGCCCGCGGACCCGCCCTCGGTGAGCGCGAGCTCGGCGTCGTGGTAGAGCACCCCGACCCAGGAGCCGCCGGCCGCGGCAGGGTTCGGCCTCCCTACCTCCTCGTAGGCGCGGTACGCGTGGGCGAGCGCCGTCAGGCCGTCCTCGCGCATGAGGTCGTAGTCGCTGGCGGTGCTGAGGTCCAGCATCGCGCCGCGCTGGCCGGTGCGGAACGTCCAGCCGGTGGCGCCTACCTGGGCGCCGGGACCGCGGGTCATGATCGTCACCATGAACCCGTCGCTTGGCGAGCCGGCGGGCATGAGCACCTGCGAGAACGTCTGCTCCTCGCCCGTGGGCAGGGTCACCACGCCGGCCAGGCGCGGCATCTCGCCGAACGGCCGCAGGGTGATGTCGGTGAAGGCGAGCCCGACGCCCAGCACGGCCAGCGGCAGGTCGGCCTCGTACCGGTCGGCGACGAGCTCGGCCGTGCCTTCCATGACCGTGCCGCCGAGCAGGCGCAGGTGCTCGAACCGCACGGAGATCGGGTCCTGGAGCCGGCCGCCGATCACGAAGTTGACGAGCTCGCCCTCGCCCGAGACGTCGTTCGGCGAGAACGGCGGCACGAAGCTGCCGTCCTCCTGGGGCCCGCTGCCGGGCAGGGGGTCGAGGCGAGTGACGCGGACCAGCCAGCCGTCCGAGGTGAAGAAGCTGAGCACCCTCGGCGGCAGCGTGAGGCGGTCCTGGGCGACGAACGGCTCGCCGCCGAAGGCCTGCACGGAGAGGTAAGCCTCGACGCCGGGCTCCGTCACGACGACGTCGGCGGCGCCGTGGTCGTCCGTCTCGACCTCGAAGCGGCGGCCGTCGCCGAACGCGACGACGTGCACGTGGTTCGGGGTCGCGCCCCTGACGTGCATGGTGACCTCTCCGGTCTCGAGGTAGGCCTGAAGGTCGTAGCTGTGGCTCAGGCTGCCCGCGACCGTGACGGCGCTGGGCTGCGCCGTGGCGACCGGCTGGGCGTCGAGGCCCGGGACGTCGACGTAGAGGGAGACGCGCCCGGCGCCGGGGAAGGGGTGAGCGACGGTGAGCCGGCCGTCCGCCGGCCCCACGAAGCGCTCGACGCGGTCTCCCGGCAGTTCCAGCCGGTAGGGCAGGCCCGGCATCAGCTCGCTCACGTACACGTCCGTGGGCACGAGGTAAGGCACCACGTCGGTCTCGAGCGCCAGGGCGCCCGTGGGCTCCGCCACCGTGAGCTCGAGCGCGTCGCGCAGCTCGGGCGTGCCCAGCACGGGGTCGGCGAGCTGGTCGGGGTAGCGCGCGTAGAGCTCGAGCCTGACGTCGGGCCCGACGAGGTAGGCGGCCAGCGGGAAGCGCCACACGCCCGGCTCCGGCAGCGCGGCCGCCTCGCCGATGCGCAGCCGGTAGGGGGCGTCCGTGCGGCCGTTCACGACGACGTCGTAGCCGTAGTCGGGCTCGAGGCCCGAGGCCACCACCGTGATCGTCTCGCCGCTGAGGACCTGGTCGTGGACGTGCTCGATGGCCAGCGACTCGTTCCCGCGCGGCCAGGCGACGGTGGCGGAGGCGGTCGCGCGCACGCGCCGCTGGTCGCCCGACAGGTACGTGACCAGCGTGAACGTCACCTCGCCCTCGCGGAACGCCTCGATCGTGCCCGTCGCCGTGCCGTCGTCGTCGGGCGCGAGCGGCACGAGGCCCACCTGCGGGCTCTCGGCCACGTAGACGAGGTCCTTCAGGAGGCCGGTAGCGGAAAGCGTGAGGTCGAAGCGGGCCTCGCCGGGCACCGGCGTGACGGTGACCTCGAGCTCCTCGGTGGGCAGGGGGAGCTGCGCCGCGACGCTGAGGCGGTGGAGCAGCACGTCCTGCCCGGCCTCGGCGAGCCGCAGCTCGAGCGCGAACGTGCTCCGCGGCAGCTCGAAGGTGTGCTCGACCTCGAGGCTCCCTGCGGCGTCGGCGGTGAGGAGGTCGAACTGGCCGTCGCCGTAGTCGAGGCGGTAGGTGAGGCCCGGAGCGAGCCCAGAGGCGGCGACGCTCACCGGTTCGAAGAGCGTGACGACCCCGGGCGCCTCGAGGTAGCCCGCGGCGCCGATCGTCGTGACGCCCTGCGCCAGGAGCTGGTCGTCGGGCAGGCGGCGCAGGCTCACGGTGAAGGCGCCAGCCGTCGTGTAGACGTGCGCGTACTCGCCGTCCTCGTCGACCACCTCGACGCTGCCGTCGCCCCAGGAGAGGCGCGCGCCGTCCGGGGCGTTACCGGCGAGGCCCTCGATCGTGAGGCCCACGGGCTCGCCGACGTCGCCTACGGGGTCGAGGTCGAAGGTCAGCGCGCCCGTCGTGACGTTCACGAACGCCGTGACCAGCGTGTCCCCACCCCAGTCGAGCAGCCTGACCGTGTAGACGCCCGGCGCGCCGTAGGCGTGCTCGTACTCCTCGACCTCGAAGCCGCCCAGCACCTCGAACGCGCCGTCGCCCCACTCGAGCCGGCCGCCCTCGGGGCCGCCGACGACCGTGGCCGTGACCGTCTCGCCCACGAGCAGGCTCGTGGCGCTGAGGTCCAGCTCGGGCTCGGGCCGGACGTAGAGGTACTGGGTGTCCATCAGGTAGGCGTCGCCCATCGCCTCGAGCCGGAACTCGAGGGTCTTCAGGCCGGGCGTGGTGTAGACGTGCTCCAGCGCGACAGTCGGCCAGCCGAAGCGGTCCACGTCGTCCGACGTGCCGTCGCCCCAGTAGAGGGTCGGGTCGAAGTCGAGGCCCGCCTCGAAGTGCACCAGCACCTGTGCCGTCTCGCCGACCATCACCTCGCCGGTGAGGACCTCGATCTCGCCCTGCGGCTCCCAGCTCTGGGCGGCGGCGAGGCCGGTGAGCGCCGCGAGGAGGACCGCCACGATGGCGAGGACGCGGGCGTTGGGGTGAGCGTGTGGTGTCATCGTGTCTCCCCGAAGCCGTACCTGAGGCCTAGGTCGAGGCTGGCGGCGGAGCCGCCGCCCGTCGTCGTTCGCCCCTCGAGGCCGAGCTGCAGGCTCAGGCTCGCGTCGTCGCGCCTGAGCACCTCGAGCGCGGTGACGAGCCCGCCCGAGAGGCTGAGCGCGTCGGCGTAGCTCGCCTCGGCGTCGACGTCCACCGTCAGCGCGCCGAGCTCGACGCGGAGGTCGCCGTTCAGCGCCGCCGAGAACCGGCGCTGGTAGCGGAGGCTCGCCGCGAGCGAGCCCGTGACAGGCCCGCCGCCCGCGGCCGCGGCGGCCACGGTCGCCGAGAGGTCGGGCCGCAGCTCGCCGTCCGAGCGCCAGATCGCGCCGCCGTGGAGGCTGCCCTTCAGCGAGAAGCCGGCCGCCTGCCACCTGACGGAGAAGCGGCCGCGGGCGCCGTGGCCGCTGCCGTCCTCGTCCAGCTCGCCGCGGTAACTGGCGCCGAGCCTGACGTCGCGGGTGAGCGCCACGTCGGCGCCGAGGCCCCAGCGGTACGAGGTCCTGCCGTCGGCCGCGCGGCTCCTGTCGGCCTCGGCGCTGAGCGTCACGGGCTCGAGCCGCCTGGTGCCGAGGCTGACCCTCTGCGAGTCGGCGCTGCCCGTGCGCCTCACGTCCCAGCCGGCGCCGACGCTGAGGTCCTCCCGGTCCGTGAGCTCGGCCGCCAGGCCTGCGTCGACCTTGAACCTGACGCCGGGGCCCGCGCGCGTCTCGTCGCTGGCAACGTCGAGCCGCAGCGACGGCCGCAGGCTGCGCGAGCGCGGACCGCCGAACGCCGCGCCTGCGCCCACCCCGAACGAGACCGTGGTGCGGTCTACGCCCGTGGCCGGCACCAGCAGCCGCGTCGACTGCACCGAGGCCCGCCAGTCGACCGAGGAGAAGCCCGCGAACGGGTCGCGGTAGCGCTCGTTCGCGCTGAGGCGCGCGGTGAACACCTGGCTGCCGGCTGCCCCCTCCGTCGACTGCACGGCGAAGAGCGCCTGGAGCTGGGGCGCGCCCTCTGGCTTCGCCACGACCAGCGCCTGGAGGTCGGTGCTCGCGCCCACGTTCGGGTCGGTGCCGTCTGACGGCGTCCGCTCGTAGGTGATCGAGAGGAGCTCGCTGCCCTCTCGCACCTCGAAGCTGACCCCCTGCCGCCTGATGCCGACGGGGTCGAGCGTGAGGCTGAAGACGCGCGCGCCGACCGAGAAGGCGATGTCCGCGCGCGCGATGGGCCCGAGGTTCGGCGCGGCGTCGCCGCCCAGGAGCGCAAGGGCGTAGGAGACGCTGAACTCGCCCCACAGGTCCGTGACCCCGTGTCGCGGGACGGACCCGTCGCCGCCTCCTGGCCCCGCCTGCGCGAGCACCGCGGGCAGCGGCGACGCGAGACTCGTGAAGAACAGGACTAAGAGTCGCCTACCGATGCGCCCTCGCGGCGCACCGGTCCCCACTCAGGACCCTTCAGCGCTCGTTTGAAGCACCTGAGGAGGATATGAAAGGGAACTACCGCGTGCCAGTCGGAGAGTTCACAACTCCATGGTTCAGATGGCGACCTTACCCACATGAGACGCCGAAGCCGTCAAGTATAGTGAGCTCATACACAAATGCGGCTCTACGTAGGCCTAACGGATCACGACTGGTACGCGTATCTGCGCGAGCTGAAGCCTGACGAGGTCAATTTCTGGTTCCCGAGTCCAAGGCAAGGCTTCCAGGCCGTACAACCTGGCGAACCCTTTCTGTTCAAAGCTAAGGCGCCGTACAACGCGATAATCGGTGGCGGCTTCTTCGTGAAGTTCATTCGCGCAACTGTGTCGCTCGCGTGGCAGGCATTCGGTGAGCGAAATGGGGCGCCGGACGTATATGCCTTGTTGGAGCGCATACGGCGGTACCGCAAAGATGTAAACGAGCTCGATCCCGAGATTGGCTGCGTCCTTCTGAACGAGCCTTTCTTCTTTCCTGAAGAGCTGTGGGTTGAGCCGCCTGACGACTGGTCAAAGGAGATCGTTAGGGGCAAGGCCTATGACGTGAACAGTTCGCCAGGTGCACAGCTGTGGGACCGCATTGTGGCGCGACTGGCGGATCCACGGGCAATAGTCGGGCCCAGAGCCGACACGGCATCGCAACCCGACGGCGGAGCCAGATACGGCCATGAGTACCTTACCCGCGGGCGGATTGGCCAAGGCGCATTCCGTATGTTGGTGCTGGATGCCTACCAGACTAGGTGCGCAGTAACTGGCGAGCGCGTTCGCCCAGTACTAGAGGCCGCACACATAAAGCCTTTTGCGCTAAGTGGGCCCAACACGGTTTCAAACGGTCTTGCTCTGCGTGCCGACATTCACAAGCTGTTTGACCTCGGCTACGTGACTGTAGACCCGGACTTTCGGTTCCGCGTCTCGACGCGCCTTCGGACGGAGTTCAACAACGGCGTCGACTACTACCGGTACGACAGGGAGATCCTGAGCGTGCTCCCTGCCAGATCCCAGGAAAGACCTGCTCGCGAGTACCTGGAATGGCATGGCGACGTTGTCTTTCGGCCGTGACTCGCTCGTTTTCCGGCCAGGAGACGCGGGCTATTCCGTGTTGCTTAGGGAGGCCCTATGGACAGACTCGTGGATCTCATATACACCCCGGTCACGGAGTGGGAAGCAAAGGCTAGGGAAGCGTTCGCCACCGAGATATCTGAGCGTTATCAACGGGTAAAGCCTGAGCATTTTGACCCTCGCAATCTGGACGGCCGCGAGCGTTTCCAGTTTCGCTTGAATACGGCACCGGGGGAGAGGAACGTGCCGTTTGCGGCGCTAATAGCGCCTATGCAGGAGCGCTCGGGTCCATACGGAGGAATGAGCTTCGTACTTTTTCCTGCCGATGAAGCTGGGGCTCCCGCGATCATCTGCATGGTCGTAGGCACGCAAGGGCTCTCCCCTGACGAGATGATCCTGGGTAGGCCAGGCCACGCACGCAAAGTACGAGCAATCGCGGACTGGCTGGGCACAGAAGGTGCGCAGTACACGTGGGCCAAGCAGGATCCGGTTCGCGTCGACTTGAAACTGCCGAAGGTCGTGACTGAGCGACTTGACCGATGGCGCGGCGCCATCACGACCTATGGGAACTGGACCTATGGAGTGATCGTGCCCCCTCTTGATCGCTCGAACGACGAGTTCGTTGCCACCGCTTTGAAGGCATTACTAGACCTGTATTTTGCTGAACGCGACGTCCCTGTCTTGGCGAAGTACCGGAATGAGGCCGAAGAGATACGTCGAGCCTGGCTTGCAAGGCTGTTACCTACCACAAACCACGAAGATGTGGCGGAACTCCTACGGGTCCGGAAGTATGTCGTCCTTGAGGGTCCACCAGGAACCGGCAAGACCAAGCTGGCTTTGGAAATCCTTAGAGACAGGTACCGAAATCACGGCCGCTTCATTCAGTTCCATCCGGGCACTACATATGAGACCTTTGTTGGTGGACTGTTCCCGGATGTTGGTGGAGCGTTGGGTTTTCAGTTCGTGCCTCGTGTGGGACAGCTGATTGAAGCCGCTGAGGAGGCAAGGCGATCGCAGGAGCCCTACCTGCTTGTGATTGACGAGATCAACCGCGCCGATCTGTCAAAGGTGCTTGGTGAGGCGATCACGCTATTCGAGCCGACGGAAGCGGGGCGCGAAGTCACGCTGCCGTACGAGTTCCCTGGCGTAGGAAGGAAGTTGGCGCTTCCTCCCAACCTACACGTCCTGGGCACGATGAACTCGGCGGATCGCAGCATTGCCATCCTCGATCTAGCTGTCAGACGACGGTTCGCTTTTGTTCCAGTTTGGCCACAACTCACGGTGGTCGAGGAGATCAGTGGGAGCAGATTGCAGGCCGCGTTCGCCAGCCTGCTTGAGTTGTTCGTCGAGCACGCGCCGGAGGATGCCTTCTCTCTGCTCCCGGGCCACGCCTACTTCTTGGGCAACGATGATGTAGCACACGGGCGGCTTCTCACCGAGGTAGTGCCTCTCCTGAAGGAGTACTTGGCACAAGGTTACGTGGCTGGCTTTGCCGATGAGGTCCAGGCGTGGATCAACGTGGTCGCAGGCGAGGTTTAGAGAGGCGCCCACCGCCAACGCACTACGACCGTTTGCCGGGGGCTAGAGCTCAGTTCGGCACGCAAGTGCTCGTGGACTCGTCCATTGCTTCTGTCCCGGCACGGGCATGGTTAGGGGCAAGTGGCCGCGACCTAGCTGCCGACGCCGAGCGGCGCGCTGAAGACCTCTTGCGGATGAATAGAGGGGTGCTTCGCGATATGCAGGTCGAAGGTCAGGTGATGCGTGTTCGTGGCGAACCCGCGATCAAGTTCGCTACGTCGACGCGCATTGGAGCCATCCCGTTGGTTTCACCCATTTCTGGCCGTCCGGACTTCGGCCTCGTTGTAGAGCCGCGATTCTCGTGGACTGGACTAGGAGATGTTCTCGCCACAACGGGCTTTCGGGTTTTGCCCGATCTACTGCCCTTGGCAGAATTGCCACAATCTGAGCGCCATATTCCGCCCTGGGTCTTGGCTTCAGTTGTTCTCTTTCGTTTGGAACGCCTGCTCGAGCAGTCGGCGCGGCGTTTCGTTATCACCGAGGCTGAGACGCCAGTCCCGAAAGGCACTGTGGACTGGACGAAGTATTCAACGCAGCGGATGCCGGTAGGGCAGTTCTTGACCGTGCCAAGCCGCTTCCCGGATTTGAGAGATGACGAGCCTCTGAGAGCGGCTATTCATTGGACGGCAAAGAGACAGAAGGAGGCGTTGTTGGCAGCGCCATCAGGTGGTTTGATTGCGCGCCGACTAATCGGGCTGGCGGACCGCTTGATCGCGCGCCTTTCTGGTGTTCCACCTAGACGGCCTACACCTCAACTGCTTCAGCACTGGAAGACGCATCCGCTAGGTGGCCGCGTGTACGCAGAGGGTGTCGATGCGATCGAGTGGACGATAGACGAACGAGGGCTAGCGGGCCTTTCGGATTTGTCGGGCCTGGCGTGGCGGCTCGACATGGAGACCTTCTTTGAGGCCTGGACAGAATGCATCGCTGAGGCTATAGCGCTGCGAATTGGTGCGACGCTCAAGGTCGGAAGGCGAGGCGATACGCGCATCAGGCTCAACTGGCGGCCTTCGTTCGCTGGGTCGCTGCAGTCTTTGCTGCCCGACGCGGTGCTACTACGTGAGGGCCTAGTTATCGTCCTGGACGCAAAGTACAAGAGGCACGCGCGGGACATCATGCGCCTAGGGTGGAGAGATACTCCCGAAGTTGTTCGAGAGCAGCATCGCTACGATTTGCACCAGATGCTGGCATACCTGGGTGTCTATGAGGCCGAGCGTCACATCGGGCTGTTGGTTTATCCCTGTGAGCTCGATGAGTGGGCTGAACTTGTCGATCGGGGTCTGGACCTCGTTACTGCTCAAGTGCAGTCTCGTGGTCGGACTACAAGTGTCGCGCGGGTGAGCGTCCCATTTGGAGGGCCGCTCGATAGGGTTGTGGACCGCCTGCTGTCGGGGCTTAGCCCCATGCTTAGCTAAGCGGGCTTAGCGTGCATCTGATCCTCATGACGATCGCCCCTCGCGATCGCAATCCTTTGTGCCATGCCCGACGAGCGGCCACCCGATACCTTGGTCGAGCTCGCGAAAGTTGTCGCGTCGCTGCCTTATGACGAGTTCCTGAAGGCGGTGGAGAAGGCGGGGATCGAGCGGCCGACAGACCTCCTGGGACGGGCGCATGTCATCGCTGGCCTTGCGCAGGATCGAGCCAGGGCGTACTTCGCTAGCAGCGCTCTTGAGCGCGACGTAGACAATGGGCTTGCATACGAGTTCGCGAGAGGTGACGTTGCCTTCATCACCGTCCGGGATCCGAGCGACCCCTCTCGTGGGTTTACGTTCTCGTTGACCTTGTCGGGGCGCGAGTATCCCAACATGGATGTGTGGGCGTTCGGGGTCTCGCCCGCCAAGGGTGCGGAACTTGACCAGGGTGAGGAGGAGCCGCTCTACCGGCTATCCCTCTCATTTTTCGACTTGGAGGACTACAGCGAAACCGGCGGCCCAGTGAGAGTGGCCCCGCCAAAGAAGGGCTGATAAGTGCTGGGGTCTACGGTCTAACGGGCTGGCTTGCCATCCAGGGGGTTTGCATAGCAGACGAGTTCGCGAGATGGCCGGGTCGCCCTACTGACAGCGGGACTTCTCCCAGCTCGCCTCTCTGACCCGTCGCTACGCGAGCTTCTCGATGGCCGCGGGCGGGCTAGTCAGCGTGCTGGGCGGCGCGCTCGGAAGGGGAAGGCGCTGGCCGTGCTCGCCGCTGGGGACGATTGATCCTAGTCATGCTGGGGCCGTGGACGGGTCCGGCTGGGGGTCGCTGAGGCCCGGCAGGCCGCCGCTCGCCACGCGGTCCGAGAAGGCCGGGTCAGGTGCCGCGGTGCCTCACTCTTCACCCCCACTGCACCCTGGTCACGAGGGCGGTGAGCGCTAGGTGCACGTCCTCCGGTCCACGCACGCCCATGCCAGCTAGGGCCTCGGCCCCGATCACGCGCGCGAGTCTCTCGTAGTCGAGCGCAGCGGTGTCGTGGGGTTCAGCGCGGCCAAGAGGCGGCCGCGAGCCGAGATCGCGCAGCAGCGCCTCCACCAGGTCGGCGATCCGCGCCATCTTGTCGTAGTCGAGCGCTTCTGGCACGTCCGTCGGCATGTGGTAGTGCTCCCACTGACCGCAGGTGAGGAACAAGAAGGGGTGGCCGGCGCGGTGGAAGGCGGCGTGGTCGCTCATCTCGGGCATGTAGCGATGGGGGACTGAGACCACGGGCAGGTACGTGTCGGCGTGTCGCGCGACGAGCGCCGCGAGCTCGGGATGGCTCTCGCAGCCCATCACGCCGACCGCTTCGCGCAGGTGAGGGATCGCGATCGCGTGGCCGACGAGGTCCATCACGAGGACGGCGTCGATCGGTTCGACCATCTGCTCCCTTACGAACGCCATCGATCCCATGTCCCGCGTGTGGAAGTACGGCGGCTCCTCGGCGTCGAACAGCGCCACGATCACGCTGCGATCGGCGGGGCGCTGCGTCAGGCGCTGAGCGACCTCGAGCGCGATCGCCACCGCGGCCGCGTTGTCGTCGGCGCCGGGCGTGGTGCGGACGCTGTCGTAGTGAGCGGCCATGAGCAGCGGGGGTGCGTCGGGGGGCGTCCGAGCGGGCGCCACGGCGATGAGGTTGACGAACCCGGTCGAGTAGGGCAGCTCGTAGCCGTCGCCGGAGTAGGGCGCGAGACCGGTCTCCTCGAGCCTGCGCCTGAGGTGATGGCGCGCCATCGCGTGCCCTTCGGACCCGACGTGCCTGGGCCCGGCCCGGCAGAGAGCGTCCACGTCCGTGCGCAGGCGGTCCACGACGCCTTCACCGTCTGCCATCTGGAACCCCCCCCTCGAAGACGTGTGTGTCACCGTAACCCAGGCGGCTCCTACGTGAGCGCGGCTTCGTTCACGACAGCAGGTCGGGGTACGGATCGGTTCGTGGCGAGCTTGACGCCGGATGGGTTTGCACCGCAAACTAGTCTGCATGACCGGTCGTGAGACGACCTTCGACGGCGATCTCGGTCGCCTCGCCTCGCTGACCCGCCGTTACGCGCGGTTCTCGGTGTCCGCGGGCGGGCTAGGCAGCGTGCTGGGCGGCGCACTGGTGATCGTCGCGTACCTCGTGGGCGCGCTGGTGCCGGAGCCGAGCACGGGGGTACGCTTCGCGCTCGCGTCCGCGCCGCTCGTGTGGATCGCCGTCAAGGAGCTACTGCGGAGCCGCTACTACCAGCGCCACGGGCGGGTCGAGGAGGCGCGCAGCGGGGCCGACGAGCGGCTGCACCTCGGCCTGACGCTCTTCACGGCCGCGGTCTCAGTAGGGGTCGTGGCGTTCGTCGTGGCCAGGGCGTGGCCCGGGCCGTTCGACGCCGGCACGGTCGGGTACCTGGCGTACGTGGCCGCGATGCCGCTCCTGGTGTGGCTGTTCATGCGCACGCCGCTCGAGTTCGCCGCGGGCGTGTTCCTGGTGGCGCAGGCGGCGCTGATGCTCGCCGGCGGCAGCTACCGGCTGGGCGAGCAGCCTCAGGCACCGGTCGCCGGTGTGGTGCTGGTCGTCCTGGGCGTGCTCCAGCACCGCGAGTTCCTGAGGCTCGAGCGCGACCTGCGGAGCCTGCGGGGGAGCGCGTCGTGAGCACCAGGGCCGCAGTCGCCCGCCGAGGGAGCGCCGGGTGAGGCGGAAGAGGAGGGACGCCGCCGGCGAGGAGGCCGCCGACGGCGCGGCCCGCGAGGTGCGCGCTCGGCGCGGCGCCGGCCAGGGTGCCGTCTCGGGCGCTCCCGACGAGGAGGCCGCCCAGCGCCCCACCGCCACGCGGGCGATCCTCGGCCTCGACAGGCTCGTCCACGAGCCGGCGCGCCTGGCCATCCTCACGGTCCTCGCCGAGGCCGACGAGGTCGAGTTCCGCTTCCTCGAGGGCGTCACCGGGCTCACGAAGGGGAACATCTCCAGCCACGTGTCGAAGCTCGAGGCGGCCGGCTACGTGACCGTCAGGAAGTGGTTCAAGGGGCGCGTGCCCACGACCAGCTACAGCATCACGCCCGCCGGAAGGGCCGCGCTGGAGTCCTACCGCGCCGCGCTGAAGGCCCTGGTGGGCGGCTGACGCGCGGGAGGTGAACCGATGAAGAGGCTGAACATGACCCGGGCTGCGACGGTCTCGCTGGCAGCAGCGCTGATGGCCGCGACGCTCGCGCTCGCCCAGCCCGGCGCCGAGGACGCCATCGAGCGGGGCAGGGAGCTCACCGAGGCCTTCTACGCGGGCGACCTCGCGCCGATCGCCGAGGCGTTCAGCGACGAGCTGTCCGACGGCATCGGCGGGGCGGAGGGCCTGGCCGCGTTCCGCGAGCAGGTGCTCGCGCAGCTCGGCGAGGAGGTGCAGGTGCTCGACGAGCGGGTCGACGAGCTGCCGGGCATCGGTACCTACACGCGGCTGGCGCGCTTCGAGCGCTTCGGCGGGCCCGTGATGGTCCAGTGGGCGCTGGGCGAGGAGGGCGCCATCGTCGGGTTCCTGGTCCAGGCGCTGCCGACCTCGGAGCCGGCGCCCTCCAGCTACCTCGAGCACGAGACGCGGGCCGACCTGCGCCTGCCCTTCGACGGCGAGTGGTTCGTGTTCTGGGGCGGCCGGACCGTCGAGGAGAACTACCACGCGGCCTCGCGCGACCAGCGCTTCGCGCTCGACCTCGTCGTGGTGAGGGACGGCAGCACGCACGCGGGGGACGGCGCCGCGAACGAGGACTACTTCTGCTGGGGGCAGCCGGTCCTGGCGCCCGGCGACGGCGTCGTGGTGGCGGCGGTCGACGGCGAGCCGGACAACGTCCCCGGCCGGTTCGGCGACGAGCGGCCCCTCGGCAACCACGTGATCATCGACCACGGCACCGGCGAGTACTCCTTCCTCGCGCACCTGCGCGAGGGCTCGGTGCGGGTCCGGGCCGGCCAGCGCGTGGCCGCCGGCGAGCAGGTGGGCGAGTGCGGCAACTCGGGCCGCAGCAGCGAGCCGCACCTGCACTTCCACCTCCAGGACTCGCCGGAGTTCGGCATGGGCGAGGGCATGCCGGCGCAGTTCCAGCGCTACCTGGCCGACGGCGTGCCGGTGGCGCGGGGCGAGCCGGTTCGCGGCCAGGTCGTGGCGCCGAGGCAGTAGCGGACCGAACCAGACCAGACCGAGGAGCCGCGCACGCCCAAGGCGCGCGAGGCGCCGGCCGTGAACGTCCACGAGGCGAAGACGCGCCTCACGCGCCTCCTGGAGCGGGCGCACGCGGGACAGGAGATCGTCCTAGCGAAGGTTCGTCTGGGCGGCGCCCCTCGCGGAGCGCCGCCCCGATGGCCTAAGGGACGACCGTCAGAGCTGGAACAGCAGGACGATCGAGAGCAGGAAGATCACCCACAGCACCGGCGGGACCTCGGAGGCCTTGCCGGTGACGAGCTTGAGCAGCACGTAGACGAGGAAGCTCAGGACGATGCCCTGGGTGATCGAGTAGGTGAACGGGATCGCGATGAGCGCCACGAACGCGGGGATCACGTTCTCGTAGTCGTTCCAGTCGACGTCGCGCAGAGCGCCCATCATGAAGAGGCCCACCAGCACGAGCACTGGCGCCGTGGCGACTGAGGGGATGAGGCCCACGAGCGGCGAGAGGAACATGAACGGCAGGAACAGCAGGCCGGTGACGACCGCCGTGAGGCCGGAGCGGCCGCCCGCGTTCACGCCCGCGGCGGACTCGATGTACGAGGTGCCGGACGAGCTGCCCACCAGGCCGGAGAACGTCGTCGAGATCGCGTCGGCGAGCAGCGCCTTGCCGACGTTCTTCGGCGTGCCGTCGGGCTCCTGCAGGCCCGCGACCTTGGTGACGCCGACGAACGTGGAGATCGAGTCGAACATGTCGGTGAAGAGCAGTGCGAAGACCGGGCCGATGACCGACGCCGTGAGCACGCCGCCGATGTCGAGCGCGAACACGGTCTCGAGCGAGGGCAGGGCCACCAGCCTGTCGGGGTAGAAGACGACGCCCTCGACCCAGCCGAACGCCTGGGCGAGCATCGTGAGGAGCGTCGTGACCACGATCGAGATCAGCAGCGCGCCGTGCACGCGCCTGACCAGCAGGAGGCCGGCCACCACCAGCCCGATCACGAACAGCACCAGGTTGGCCGTGAGCCCGCCGAACGTCACGAGCGTCGCGGGGCTGGCGACGACCACGCCGGCGCCGCTCATGCCGATGAGCGCCAGGAACAGGCCGATGCCGGCGGCCACGCCCAGGCGCACGCCCGCGGGCACCGCGCGCACGATCGCCTCGCGCAGGTTGAGGCCCGGCAGCGAGATGACCAGGAACACGACGCCGGAGAGGAAGATCGCCCCGAGGGCCTGCTGCCAGGTGAGCCCGAGGCCGAGGACCAGGGTGAACGTGAAGAAGGCGTTCAGGCCCATCCCAGGGGCCACGGCGATGGGGAGGTTCGCCATGAGGCCCATCAGGACGCTCGACAGGCCCGCCACCATCACGGTCGCGAAGGTCGCGCCGTTGAAGGGAACGCCGGCCTGGCTGAGGATCTGCGGGTTCACGACGATGATGTAGGCCATCGTCAGGAACGTCGTCAGGCCGGCGATGAGCTCGGTGCGCGGGTTCGTGCCGAGCTCCCTCAGCTTGAACGTGGACTCAAGCCATTGGCTCATCCTGTGCTCCTCGCGGCGCAGGGGTAGGCTCCCTGTCCGGTCCCCCTCCGGCCAGGCCGCTGTGTACGGGGTTCTCGCCCACGTACTTGACGCTACCACGCTGCGGCGGTCATGGTCTCAGGATTCTCATGTTGCCGTCGGGGACGGGGATATCCAGGTCCGGCACCCGGGTACGGCCGGGTCCTGGGCTGGGGCGGGCCGCGGGTTCAGCCGCCCTCGACGACCCTCCGCAGGCCGTGGATGTCGTAGCTGATCTCGCCGGCGGCGAAGCGCTCGCGCATCCCCGCCTCCTTGGCCACGCGCGCGCGGGCGGCCTCCAGCACCTCGGCGGCCCTCTCGCGGGCCACGACGACGGCGCCGTCGCGGTCGAGGACCACCAGGTCGCCGCGGCGCACCGCCGCGCCGCCCACCGTGACGGGCTCGCCGACCGTGCCCACGGCGCTCTTGCCGGCGCCGCGCACGCGCACCCAGCGCGTCCAGACGGGCATCCCCAGCGCCACGAGCTCCTCGAAGTCGCGCACCGAGGCGTCGACCAGCAGCCCGGCGGCCCCGCGGAGCTTCATCTGGGTCGCGAGGAGCTCGCCGACGAGCGCCACGGGCGCCGGCTCGGGCATCGTCACGACGACGACGTCGCCGGGGGAGATGCGCTCGATGCAGGCGTGCACCATCAGGTTGCCGTCCTGCCCGCACATCACGGGCAGCGCAGGGCCCGCGACGCGCGAGCCGGGTACGAGCTGCGTCAGTTCGACGTCGACGAGCCCCCGGCGCCCGGAGGCCTCGTACACCGTTGCGACGCCGAGGTCGGCCCACTCGCGCATCACGCGTGGGTCCAGGGCCGTCGGGCCTTCGGCGCCCGCGTCCCGACCGTGACGAGGGTCTTCGTTCATCCCGCCTCCTCGGCGACAGGGTCCGTCCAGGCCGGCACGGTCGGGGTGGAGGTCGCGTCGTGCCGCCGGCGAAGGTCCTGCGAACGGCTCACGAGCCCAGCAGCTCCTCCCGCTGCTCCGGCGCGAGGTTCTTCGCGGCCTCGCGCAGGGTGAGCCGGGAGGTGCGGTGGCGCCGCGGCGCGAGCCAGGCGACGACCTCGTCGGGCGCGGACTTGGTGCGCTCGCGGAGCGCCCACCCGATCGCCTTGCGCACGAAGAACTCGCGGTCCTCGAGGAGCGGGTCGGCGAGGGCGGCGAACTCGTCGAAGACCGGCTCGCCGCGCCGCAGGGGCAGCAGGTAGGCGAGGAGCGCGGCGCGGCGCAGCCAGAGGTCGGGGTCGCGGGTCCAGACCGCCAGGACGTTCCCGACCTCGGCATGGCGGCGGGCCAGCGGGCCCACGACGCTCGGCGCCAGCACGTCGACGAGAGCCCACGTGCGCGCCTCGCGGAGCAGGCGCTCGAGCAGCGGCAGGTCCTCGGCGCCGAGGAGCGCCTCGCGCTCGGCGAGCGCGAGCGCGGCGGCGAGGCGCAGCTCGTGCACGGGCCGTTCCCAGAGCGCCTCGGCGAACGCGACGGTCGCGGCGCGGTCCTTCGGGACCCGCTCGCGTAGGGACCGCTTCACCTCGGCGCGGACCGCCGGCACGCTCGTGCCGAGGTGCTCGAGCTCGCTCTTCAGGTACCGCTTCTCGTGCTCCGCCCGGCCCGGTATCGCGGCGCCGCGGAGCCGGGTCTCGAGGTCGGCGACCCAGGCGGCGAGGTCGGCGCCGGACGGTCCCTCGGTGGTCTTCGCCGGTGCCTTCACGTTCTCGGCGCTCCTCGTCTCCGGCGGTCGTGCCCGTTCACGTCCGTGGCCCTCCTCGCATCCGCGCTCCGTTCACCCCGCGACCCGCGGCATCTCGAACTGCACCTTCATCCGCCGCGGCTCGTGGCGGGCGACGTCCATGCCGCGCGCGAAGTCGGCCAGCGGCACCACGTGCGACACCAGCGCCTCGAGCTCGAAGCCCGGCGACCTGGCCAGCACGATCGCCCGGTCGAAGGTGCGGTTCAGCGCGAACGAGCCGAAGAGGGTGAGGTCTCGTCGGAAGAGCTCGAAGGGGGAGACGCCGATGCGCGCGTCGGCCGGCGCCACGCCGAACGCCCACACGGTGCCGCCGGGGCGAGCGTAGGCGAGGGCGCCCTCCAGCACCGCGGGCACGCCCGTCGCGTCGACGACGAGGTCGAAGCCGCGCTCGGCCAGGCGCGCCAGTCCGGCAGCGTCGTCAGCCGGCACCGTCTCGGTCGCTCCGAGGTCGCGGGCGACCTGGAGGCGGAACGGCACCCTGTCCACGACGGCCACGGTAGACGCCCCCGCGAACCTCACCGCCTGCAGGAGCAGGCAGCCCATCGGGCCGGCGCCGAAGACGATCGCCCTGGCGCCGGGCTCGAGGTCGGCGCGCTCGAGGCCCCACAGCACGCACGCGAGCGGCTCCACCAGGGCCGCCGCGGCGAACGTCATGTCGCCCACCGGGTAGACCGCGCGCTCCGGCACGACGAGGAAGCTCGCGAACCCGCCGTCGCGGTTCACGCCCACGATGCTCATCGCCCGGCATTGGTTGAACGCGTTGCGGTGGCACTCGGCGCAGGCGAGGCACGGCACGTTCGGGTCCACCGTCACGCGCTCGCCCACCCTCACGTGCCGCACGGCCTCTCCGACCTCGACTACGGTGCCGGCGAGCTCGTGCCCCGGCACCAGGGGGAACCGCGCGAGGGAGTAGCCGCCCTCGACGATGTGCACGTCGGTGCCGCACACGCCCGCCCGCGCGACCGCGATCAGCACCTCGTCGGGTCCGGGCGAGGGCCTCGTCTGCGGCGCTACCTCGAGCTCTTCCGGGGCCAGGACGCGGCCGGCGAGCGGGACGTCGTTCGGCCAGTCTTTCGCTCGTACGCCGGCGTCGCTGTTCTGCTGTCTCACCATGCGCAGCTCCTCGGATGCGAGCCGGAGCAAGCGGTTGCGAGGTGGACCTCGCGGCCAATTGCCCGTAGGGCCAGCGTCGGAGCCCGATCCTGAAGATGTAGCCTACCGCTCAACACGCGGCATCTGGCGACTGGGGGTGTAGATGTCACGGCTCGGAACTCACGACGACGCGGCCATCCCGGAACGACGGGTCGGGAAGGGGACTTTACCGGACGACTTCGCTCGCATCGGGGCGCGGCCGTGATCATCAAGCCGTACGAGCACAAGGATCCCAAGGACCCTCGGCTGAAGGCCGGTGCGGAGGCCGAGAGGCAGATGGCCCACTACCTGGACCGGTACTTCCGCGACTCGGACCGTTTCCTGGTCCTGCATGACCTGCGTCTGGAGTACGACGGCGATCGAGCGCAGATCGACCACCTAGTGGTCCACCCGTTCGGCGTGGCCATCGTCGAGAGCAAGTCCGTCTCGACGGCTGTGAGGATCAACGCCGCGGGGGAGTGGGAGAGGCAGTGGCAGGGCAGATGGGTGGGGATGCCCGACCCGTTGCTCCAGGCGGAGCGTCAGGGCATCCTCCTCAAGCGGCTGCTGCACGCCCACGAGGGAGAGCTGCTCGATAGGCTCTTGGGTCGCATAACGACGACGTTCACGCACATGGCGATCGACGTCTTCGCCGCGGTGAGCGCTAACGGCAGGATCGTGCGGGCGCGAGCCCATCAGGCCCCGCGGGCCCTCAAGGCCGACGCGGTCCCGAAGGCGATAGAGGCGGAGGTCGAGAAGTACCGCCGCGCCAACAACCCTCTCAGCGGTGACATCATCGCCTTCGTCAAGGCGCCGCGCGACTTCAACAAGGTCGAGAGGCAGCGCATCGCACGGTTCCTGCATGCCAAGCATCGTGCGCTCGCCGATCCCGTGCCGGAAGAGTGCGCCGAGGCATCGGCGAGAGCGGTCCAAGCCGTCGTCGAGCCAGGGGCACAGGTCATCCAGAAGGCGCTACGGCGGAAGGTGAACGTCGTCTGCCGGCACTGCGGAGGGAGGCAGCTCGAAGCGCGCATCGGTCCGTGGGGACCATACGCGAAGTGCAGGGACTGCGGGCAGAACACGAAGGTCTCGGAGAAGTGCGCGGCGTGCGGTACCCGCTACTTCCTCGAACGCGATGGCAACGGGTTCGCGGGGACGTGCGAGGGATGTGGCTCACAGGTGCGCGTCGCCGTCGGTTGACCTCGTCAGCGAGCTCGCTCTTGCGCGGGCATTACAGTGCGGTCGATGAGCCTCCCCCGTACGCTCGAAGAGCTCGACACGCCCGCCGTGGCGGTAGACCTGACCGTCGCCGAGGCGAACGTCGCCAAGCTGCAGGCGTACCTGGACGAGCACGGCATCGCGAACCGGCCGCACGTGAAGACGCACAAGCTGCCGCTGCTGGCGCACAGGCAGCTCGCGGCCGGCGCGCGGGGGGTCACGGTGCAGACGCTGGGGGAGGCCGAGGTGATGGTCGCCTCCGGCGTGCGCGACGTGCTGATCACCTACGACCTCATCGGCCCCGCGAAGGCGGCCCGGCTCGCGCGGCTGGCGCGCATGGCCGACGTGCGGGTCGCCGTCGACAACGAGGTGGCCCTCGCCACGGTCGCCGAGGCGGCGGCAGCGGCCGAGCGGAGCGTCGGGGTGCTCGTCGAGTTCGAGTGCGGCAAGCGCCGCCAGGGCGTCGTCGAGCCGGAGCAGGCGCTGCGCCTGGCCGAGAGGGCGGCCGCCGCGCCGTTCCTGACGTTCGAGGGCCTGCTCACCTACCCGGCTTCGCCGGCGATCGGCCCGTTCGTCGACGAGGCGCGTCGGCTCCTCGACGGCGCGGGCCTGGAGGTGCGGACGGTGTCGGCGGGCGGGACGCCCGGCATGTGGCGGGCGCACGAGCTGCCCCACGTGAACGAGTACCGCGCGGGCACGTACGTCTACCACGACAGGAAGAGCCTCGCCGGCGGGGAGGCCTCGCTGGCCGAGGTCGCGCTGCGCGTGCACGTGACCCTCGTCAGCCGCCCGACGGAGGACCGCGGCGTCATCGACGCCGGCTCGAAGGTCCTCTCGAGCGACCTCGTGCCGCCGGCGATGGGCCGCGGCTACGGGCTGATCGTCGAGTACCCGGACGCCGTGATCACGGAGCTGTCGGAGGAGCACGGGGTCGTGGACCTGAGCGCCTGCGAGAGGAGGCCGCGGATCGGCGAGCGGCTCACGGTCGTGCCGAACCACGTCTGCCCGGTGAGCAACCTGGTCGACGAGGTCGTCCTCCACCGCGGCGGCGTCATCGAGGCCGTGGTGCCCGTGGCCGCGCGGGGGAAGAGGTAGGCCCTCCCCCTGGGACCTACGCAGCACCTGCCGTGACCGGCGGGCTCGATGACGGTAGGCCCTCGGCCCCTGGGACCTACGTCCCTGCCCGGTCGGGCGTCTCGGCCGTAGGCTTTAGGTGGTTCAGGGAACGGAGGAGGTCTCCGGGTCCCTGCAACAGAGGCCCCAGAGCAAGCGTCGACTCGTCTGACCCGGGGCCTCTTCTCTTTGGTCCCCCGCCGGCCTGGTCGACGGACGCCCGGGACCTCGCGCCGCTCCCCGCGGCGCGGGACGCGGCGCGGGTAGAGTCGCTGGCAGGTGATCGAGGTCCACTTCGGCGACAACCTCGAGGTGCTCGGCCGGTTCCCGGACGGCGTCGCGCGGCTCGTCTACATCGACCCGCCGTTCAACACCGGCCGGCGCCGCACGCACCGGCGCACGCGCGTGGTGCGCGACGATAGCGGCGGTCACGTCGGGTTCCACGGGGCGCGCTACCGCAAGGAGGTCGTCACCGAGATGTCGTTCGCCGACGCCTTCGCGGAGGACGAGTTCCTGGCGTTCCTCGAGCCGCGGTTGCGCGAGGCCAGGCGCCTCCTGGCCCCCGACGGCTCGCTCTTCCTCCACCTCGACTACCGCGAGGTGCACTACGCCAAGGTCCTGTGCGACCGCGTGTTCGGGCGGGACTCTTTCCTCAACGAGATCGTCTGGGCTTACGACTACGGCGGCCGGCCGCGGGACCGCTGGCCGGCGAAGCACGACAACATCCTCTGGTACGCGGTGGACCCCGACCGCTACGTGTTCCGGCTGGAGGAGGTCGACCGCGTGCCGTACATGGCGCCGAAGCTCGTCACGCCCGAGAAGGCGGCGCGGGGCAAGGTGCCCACCGACGTCTGGTGGCAGACGATCGTGCCCACGAACTCGCGCGAGCGTACGGGCTACCCGACGCAGAAGCCGCTGAAGCTGCTCGAGCGCATCGTGCGCGTGCACTCCGAGCCCGGCGACCTGGTGCTCGACTTCTTCGCCGGCAGCGGCACCACCGGCGAGGCGGCGGCGCGGCTGGGCCGGCGCGCGCTCCTGGTCGACTGCAACCCCGAGGCGATGCGCGTCATGGCACGTCGCCTGGCCCCCTACGGCGCCCGGTTCGTGGGCTGGGACCCGGGCTCTCGTCGCTAGCACGCGCTGCCTCTAACGGCCCGGCCGGGCCCTCTGTGAGCGTCTCCTGAGAGAGATGCGACGTTACCTGTCGCATCGGGGTAGCATCCTGAATCAGGCGCGGCAGGGCGGTCCCGGGGGGAGACTCCACCTGCCGCGCCGTTCTCGTCTCGGTGGGGTCGACGATGCCCGGAGCCTGCTCGGGCGGAACGGGCCGCGGGAGCTTGGCCGGGGTCCGGATGGGGTCGCGTCAACGGACCTGAGCACCTTCACCGACGCGCGCTCACGGGCCGGGAGGGCTGAGCGCTCATGCGCGGAGGCGTATCGGCCGATACCGATACGGGATAGCGTATATGTGCGTCGGTATACGCGTATCCGTATCGAGCCCCTGTGATACTAGTACGCGAATACTGGTCCCATGATCCGGAGGTCGTCGCCCATACGGAGCGCGGAGCAGCTCGGGCGAGCGCTCGCCCGCCTGCGAAGGGAGGGGGGGCTGACGCAGGCGGAGCTCGGCCGCTTGGCCGGACTGCGCCAAGCGACGATCTCCAGCGTGGAGTCCGGAGCGCCCGGAACCGAGGTCTCCACCGTCTTCGCGATCCTGGCCGTCCTCGGCGCCCAGATCGTCTTGGAGGGCCGTACCTTCGGTCCGCCGACAGTAGTCGGCAGACATGGCGACTAGCCCCCCGCCCCTGCTCACGGTATGGGCTGATGGCAGGGAGGTGGGCTGGCAGGGGTGAGAGCCCACGGGACGCCCGGTGACCGAGGGGGACATCGCCGACCTGCTCACGTCCCTCGGGACGGCGCCACTGGGCCTGACCCGCGGCCAGGGCTTCCGCATCTCGGTGGCAGGGGCGCAGGCGAAGACCACGCTGCTCCGGTGGGACGGCGCGTGGGTGCCGGGAGCACAAGCTCGCCATGGCTGTGGGCGAGAACCGCCACTACGCGGTGCATGAGGTGTTGCCTTGGCACTTCGCCCAGACCGCGAGGCGGGCCGGCATCGACGAGGGCCCCGCATGTGGGTGGATGCTCGACGTCGCCGGACGCGCCCCAGGGGCCTTGGAGAGGGTCGCGGGGGAGGTCCGTGGTGCCCCTGCCGCGGAGGTCCTGGAGCTGATCGCCGCCGGCGTCGAGGACCGCCTGGAGACCGTGAGGGCCGGTCAGGCCGGCAGCACGACGCGGAAGACGGCGCCGCCGCCCGGAGCGTTGGCGGCGTCGACACGGCCGCGGTGGAGCTCGACGAGCGCCTTGACGATCGCGAGGCCGAGGCCGCTGCCCCCGGACGCGCGCGAGCGGGCGTCGTCGGTGCGCACGAAGCGCTCGAAGATGCGCCGCTCCATGCCGGCGGGGATTCCGGGCCCGCTGTCGCGCACCTCCAGCGCCACCTCGCCCTCGCGAGCCGCCACGCTGAGCACGACGCGGCCGCCCTCGGGCGTGTGCCGCAGGGCGTTGTCGAGCAGGTTGCCGATCACCTGCATCAGGCGCTCGCGGTCGGCGCGCAGCGGCGCCGCGGCGGGGGCGTCGACGTCCAGGCGCACGTCCTTCGCGTCGGCCCGCACCCGGTAGCCGGCGGCCGCGAGGCGCGCCAGGTCGGCCAAGTCGACCTCCTCGACGCGGAGCGACAGCCTGCCGGCGTCGGCGAGGGAGAGCGTCCCCAGGTCCTCGACGAGCCGCGTGAGCACCAGCACCTGCGCGTGCAGGTCGCGCACCTCCTCGAGCGTGAGGTCGACCACGCCGTCCTCCATCGCCTCGAGCCGGCCGCGGAGCACCGTCAGGGGCGTCCGCAGCTCGTGGGCGATGTCGGCGACCATCGCGCGGCGGCTCTCCTCGATGGCCTGCAGGCTGTCGGCCATGGCGTTGAAGCTGGCGGCCAGGCGCTCGGTCTCCGACGCGCCGCGGCCGCGCGCCCGGCCGAGCGGGATGCGCGTCGAGAGGTCCCCGGCAGCGATCCTGCCGGCCGCCGCGCTGACGCCCTCGATCGGTCTAGCTATGAGACGTGCCAGCACCAGCGCCAGCACCACGGCCAAGGCGAGGGCCGCCGCGGCCGAGCCCACGAGGGCCGCCGCGCGGCGCTCGAGCGAGCCCCGCACGTAGGCGAGGAGCGTGCTGCGGCTGACCGTGTCCTCGGCCAGCGCGAGCTCGTCGCCGGCCTGCTGGCCGCCCTCTGGCTGCGAGCCGCCCACGCCTACGCGGTCGGCCGGGACCACGAGCTGCCCGACCGTCGGCCTGGCCGCCCTCCGCGTCGCCGCCAACGCGGAGAGCGTCCGCAGCTCCTCCCACCTGTTGGCCGGCAGGTCGCGGAGGACTGGTCCGCCCGGCACGGCCGCCAGCCACGTGCCCGGGTCGCCGCGCTCGGGGATGTAGACCATCACCGTCGTGTCGTCGAGCCGCACCTCGACGCCGCGCAGCGTGGCCGTGACGGCCGCGCGGTGACCGGCGGCCATGACCCGGCCCTCCAGCAGCGCGCGGCCCACGCTGGCGGGGGTGAGCTGCGGCCTCTCCTCCGGCGGCAGCGCGCCGGACTCGCTCGCGATACCGCGTAGCTGCGGCACGACGATCAGCGCGATCGTCACCAGGGTGACGCCGACGAACGCCAACGTCAGCTTGACGCTGAGCCTGCTCATGCCGCTCCCTGAGCGGCCGCGCGCTCCTCGAGCCGGAAACCCATGCCCCGAACGGTGACGATGAGCCCGCTCGCGCCCGCCTCGGCGAGCTTGCGCCGCAGGTTCTTGAGGTGGGAGTCGAGCGTGCGCTCGAGGATGTCGCTCTCGGGGAGCGCGCGCTCGATCAGGTCGGACCGGGTGAAGAGCCGGCCGGGCGAGGCCGCGAGCGCGGCGAGCAGCCGGAACTCGGTGGCGGTGAGCGGCAGGTCGCGGCCGTCGTACTGGGCGCGTCCGTGCTCGGGCTCCACGCGCAGCCTGCCCACCACGTAGGCCGGGGCGGCCTCGGGCTGGCCGTTCGCGCGGCGCAGCACGGCCTTCACGCGGGCCACCACCTCCCTGAAGGAGAAGGGCTTGACGACGTAGTCGTCGGCCCCGAGCTCGAGCCCGACGAGCCTGTCGACCTCGTCGCCCTTGGCCGTCAGCAGGATCACCGGCGTGCCCGACTCCTGGCGGATCCGCCGCAGCACCTCGAAGCCGTCGAGGCCCGGCAGCATCACGTCGAGCAGCACGATGTCGGGGCGCGCCGCGCGGAAGAGGGTCAGGGCCACGTGGCCGTCCGCCGCGATCTCGGTGGCGTAGCCCTCGCGGCGCAGGTAGGCGTCGAGCGTGCGCGAGATGCCGGCCTCGTCCTCGACGATCAGGACCGTCGCCGAGCGCGGTGCAGCCATGCCTCGAGGTTACGACCGCCGTGTGCAGGGAGCGTGCAGCCTGCGCAGCGTCCGCGGGCGCCGGTCCGCCGCAGGAGGGGGCTCGCGCGCCGGGGGCGCGCGCCTCGGGCTGCGCCCTGGCGACACGCGTTCTGCACGGGATCTGCACGGACGCCTGTCACGTTCTCGGTTGCGGTCGGTCCCGCTCCGTGGCCCGGGCGAGCGGCGCCGCGCCCGGCCCGGGAAGCGCGTAGCGGCGCCGAGGAGGGATAGATGACCAGGAGGGATAGATGAGACGAAGTCTGAGGAGGTTCCTGCTGCCGGCGTTGGCGCTGGCCCTCGTGGGCGCCGTCGCGCTGGCGCAGGAGGCGTCGACGGGCGCCGACCTGGGCGCGCGGATCGCCGAGCTGACGGCGCGCGCCCGGCGCCTGTCCGTCCTGAGCGAGCTGCCCGCCGAGGCGCGCCCCGAGGTGGAGGCGCTGCTGCAGCGGAGCGAGGAGCTCAGGCGTGCCGAGCAGGAGCTCGAGGTCGCGCGCCTGGAGGCGCTGGTCGCCGCCCTCGAGGCCGGCGAGTCGCCGGCCGTGGCGCGCCAGATGGCCGAGTCCGCGGTGGCGGAGCGGCGCGTGGAGCTGACCCGTCAGCGCGAGCAGCTCGACGAGGACGTCGCCGAGCTCGCGGAGCGCTTCCCTGAGTCCGCGTCGCTGATCCGGCGCCTGCTCACGCAGCGGGCCTACGCGGCCGGCGTCGTGATCGACGGGGGTCGGGCTTTCCATGGCACGGGTCTCCCGGGCCTGCACGACCTCCCGGGCGAGGGCGTCCGCGTGTTCCGCTTCAGGGCCCCCGACCCCGAGAGGCTCTGGCCGGGCGCCCCCGAGGGCCTGCGCCGGCTCCTGCCGGAGCGCCTGCACCGCATGAACTGAGCCTCGATCACCCACACCCTCGCAGCGAGGCGCCGCCCCCACGGGCGGCGCCTCGCTCTCGGCCGGACCTACGGTCAGGGGCTCACTCGACCCTGACGTAGGCCGTCACCGTCACCTGCCTGTTCTGCTCGGGCGCTCCTGAGAAGGAGACGGCGAAGCTGCCCTTCCTCAGGTCGCTGCCCGAGAAGGTCGCGCCCGGGTCGCCCAGCCCGCCGCTCGCCTCCGAGGCACGCGGTACGTGAGCTGGGCGAAGGGCCCGACCCTCTCGACGCTCACGAGCTCGAGCGGCGGATCGCTGATGCGCCGCGGCAAGAGCGGCTTGCCGGCGCCCAGGGTGACCGGCGCGATCGTCACGATCAGCACGTCCAGTAGCCCGCGGTCGTGGAACTGGCCGGCGAGGTCGCCGCCGCCCACGACCCACAGGTCCTTGCCGCCGGTGACGCGCGCGATCTCCTCGTGGACCGGACGCACGTCGCCGCGCACGAACCTGACGTCCCCCGTCGCCGGCCTCTCGAGCTCGGTGGAGGAGAAGACCCAGGTGGGCTGCTCGTAGGGCCACTCGAACGGCGCGTCCCCCTTCGTGGCACGGTGGTGGTTGAGGAGCCAGAGGTAGGTGTTCTTGCCCAGGGCCACGGCGCCGACGCGCGGGATGAACCGGGAGTACGTCGGGTCCTCGGCGGAGAACTGGAGCAACCAGTCGAGGGAGTCGTTCTCGGTCGCGATGAAGCCGTCGAGGCTGCTGGCCGTGTAGAAGACAGTCCTCACAGCGTCCCTCCGGTCGCGAGGCGCCGCCCCCCGCGGCGCGGGTGCCCTACAGTAGCAGCGACGTGAGCCTCGTGCAGAAGCTGATCGGTGCCGCCCTGAGGCCCAGGGTCAGGCGGCGCGCCCGCGGCAAGACCCTCGAGCGGCTCGCCGACCAGCTCGCGGAGTCGCGCGACAGGTTGATGCCGCGGATCCTCGCGGCCAAGGACACGCCTGGCAACCGCGAGGCGCTGAACCACTGGGTGGGCATCGAACGCTGGAGCCTCGCGCGCGTGCGGCGCTGGCGCGACCCGCCGACGGAGCTCGACCGCTACCATCCCTACCGCCTCCCGGAGGGGGCGTCGCTCGAGGACCTGCAGGAGGCGTTCGCTCGGACGCGCGAGGAGACGATCGCGCTGGCGCGCGAGCTCGCGCGCTCCGGCGCCGACCCGCAGGCGGTCGTGCCCCACAACGACCTCGGGCCCCTGACGCTGGTCGAGTGGTTCGAGTACATCGACGACCACACGCGGCGCGAGGTCATCAGGCTGCGCGGCTGACGCGGGACGTCGGCGCGCGCCGAGGCGTGGACTGGCTCGCTCCGCGGCTTCTTCTGCGCCCAGCCTCACGGCGCGTCCCCGATCGGCGGGAACGCGAGCCGCCGCCCGCGCCTGAATGTCTTGCCTGCCTCCCGTCGCACCGCGGACGTCCCGGCAGGATACCGCCGGCCTGCGGGCTAGCCGGCGTAGTCGGGAGGCGCCACGAACGCCACGGCGGCGGGCGACACCGCGACCTCCAGCGGCGTCTCCCCGACCGGATCGCCGTCGACCTGCATCGGCAGGGGAGGGCGCGCTTCGAGCCGCAGGCGCGACGCGGGCCGCAGGTCGGCGCGCGAGGCGCGGCGGTCGAGGAGCCTGAGCGCACGGCGCAGGACGGCCCAGGCGCCCGGTCGCCGCATCACGGCCACGTCCATGAGCCCGTCGTGCGGCGACGAGTCGGGGCCGACCTCGAGCCCCAGCAGCTCTAGCCGCGTGGCGTTGAAGGCGATCACGGTGTGGCCGCGCAGGCGCGAGGTCCGGCCGTCCAGGGTGAGGGTCAGGTCGTGGCGCTCGACGTCGCGGGCCGCGCCGAGCGCCGCCCTGACGTAGGCGAGGAAGCCCAGCCTGTCCTTAGCCTCGCGGTCGGCGTCCTCGTTGATCTTCGCGTCGAGGCCGGCGCCGCAGAACAGCAGGGAGACGAGGCCGTGCGAGGGCACCTCGAGGACGTCGAACCGCACGGCCCTGCCTTCAGCCACGGCGGCGAGCGCCTCCTCGGGCTCGAGCGGCAGGCCCAGCACGCGCGCCAGGCCGTTGCCGGTGCCCAGCGGCGCGATGGCCACGGGGACGTCGGCGCCGGACGCGAGCACCCCCTGCGCCACGGCGGTCACCGTGCCGTCGCCGCCGCCCGCCACGACGAGCTCGAAGCCCTCGTCGCCCGCGGCCGTCGCCCACGCGAGGGCGTCGTCGGGGCCCTCGGTGACGCGCACCTCCGCTTCCGCGGCGCCGAGGCGCCTAAGGCCCTCCTCGAGCTCGGAGGCCAGGTCGGCGCCGCGCCTCGCCCCGCTCGTCGGGTTGAGCACGGCGAGGACGCGGCGCCCGGCGAACACGGCTCAGCCGCTCGCGGGCGGCGTGGGGACGGGTGCGTACACGGTCCAGCCCACGGCTCAGCGCGCCCGTTCGACCAGCTCGCGCACGGCCGCCACGACCAGCGCCGGCTCCGCGTGGTGCACGTAGTGCGGGCTGCGGCTCGCGATCACGCGCTTCGAGCTCGTGGAGACGTTCAGCAGGCCCTCCTGCAGCTCGCCCCAGATCTCCTCGGCGCGGCGCACGACCTCGGGCGTGAGGCCGAGCGCTTCGAGGGCCTCGGGGGGCAGCTGCGCGTCGACGCCGAGGCCGCGCGAGATCACCGTCACGGGCACGTCGCCCACGTCGAGCGCCGCTGCCGCCTGGTCGAGCGTCGCCTCGAGGGCGTCGTACTCGGCCACCGCGGCCCGGAGCTGCTTCGCCTGGACGAACAGCCGCGCCCAGGTGTCCTGCAGCGGCGCCGACAGCACCGGTGGGGCGTTGGGCCTCACGGCGTCGGGCGGCAGCGCGCCCGCCTCGGCCATGTCCACGGCCGCGGCCAGGCCCTGGATCTCGAGGTCCTGAGCCGCGACGAGCTCCGGCACGGCCGCCAGCGCCTCCATCTGGTGCGGGTGCGAGGAGTCGATGAGCACGATGCCCACGACGTCTTCGGGGTGGGCCTTGGCGAAGCCGAGCGCGAACAGCCCGCCCAGCGAGTGGCCGGCGAGCACGTAGGGCCCGTCCTCGCCCGCGGCCTCGAGCAGGGCGCCGAGGTCCGCGACGACGGCCCGCAGGTCGCGGGCGTCGTCGGCCTCGTCCGACCAGCCGTAGCCGGCGCGGTCGTAGGCGCAGACGCGCGTGAACGCGGCGATGCGCCGCTGCAGCGGCGTGAAGCCGATCGCACCGTCGCCCAGCCCGGCCTCGAGCACGACGGTGGGGCCGCCCTCGCCCAGGCAGTGAAGGTGCAGGCTGCGCCCACCGACGTCGACGAGCTGGCCGGGAGCGGGTGGCAGATCCGGCTGGGCGGCGGCGACGGCCGCAGCCGTCAGCGCGGCGATCACGGCGACGTGGCGCGTGAGATGTCGCAGGTGCATACGGTCCTCCCCTTACGTGCGACCACTGTAGCCGACGGTCACGACGCCGACGGGTCTCGGGGGCGGCCCTGCCTGGCTGCCCCCGGCGCGCCCGCCCGGCACGCGCCCGGTTCCCGCCCGCGCGGCCGCGGCACGACCCCTTGACATATTCCAGAATTGGAATATGATGCGTGCGTGGCCGAGGTGAAGGTCAGCACCGCCTTCAGGGCCCTCTCCGACCCGCTGTGCCGCGAGCTCCTCGCGGCGATCGGCGAGGGGGAGGCGACCGTGAGCGAGCTGGTCGAGCGCCTGGCCGTGTCCCAGCCGCAGGTGTCGAAGCACCTGGGGGTCCTCAAGGAGGCGGGGCTGGTACGCGTACGGCCCCAGGGCAAGTGGCGCTTCTACAGCGTCGACGGCCGCTCCCTCCGCCAGGTCCTCGAGTGGCTGGAGCGCTTCACCGCCGCCTGGAACGAGCGGCTCGACCGGCTCGAGGACGTGGTGGCGGAGATCGAGGAGGAAGTGCCATGACCGTGAAGCAGAGCCGCAAGGGGTCCGCCAGGTTCAGCGTCGTCTCCGACACCGCCTACCAGGTCGAGCGCAGGTTCGACGCCCCCGCCGCGGCGGTGTACCGCGCCCTCACCGAGCCCGAGCTGATCAAGCGCTGGTGGGGCTTCCCCGGAAGCCAGTGGGTGGAGTGCGTCTCCGACCCCCGGCCCGGCGGCTACTGGCGCAACGCCGTCCTCTACGAGGGGCAGGAGGTGTTCTTCCACGGCTGGTTCGTGGAGCTCGACGAGCCGCGCCGCCTGGTGCACACGGAGGTGTACGAGGGCCTGCCGGGCGTCGCCCGCGACTCCGAGGAGCCCAGCGTGCTCATCACCACCGACCTCATAGAGGAGGACGGCGTGACGACGATGCGGGTCCACGTCGAGTGCCGCACGGCCGAGACGCTGCAGGGCATCCTCGCGGCCGGCATGGAGGACGGCGTGCAGGTGTCGTACGACCGCATGGAGGACGTCCTCGCCGGCCTCGCGGCCTGAGCGCGCCAGCGAAGCGCTGCGCGCGGCTATCCTGCCTCCGTCCCGGTCGGCCGCACAGGCGGCGCCGGGGCGGAGGTGAGGATGTCCTTCGACCTAGACCACGCCACGCAGGTGCTCGGCCGCACGCCGGCGACGCTGAGCGCGCTCCTCCTCGGACTCGACGACTCCTGGCTCCACGCCGACGAGGGCGAGGGCACCTTCAGCCCCTTCGAGGTCGTCGGGCACCTCCTCGAGGCCGAGCGCACGAACTGGCTCCCCCGCGCCCGCGTGATTCGCGCCGGCGACCCCGGCGCCGCCTTCCCTCCCTTCGACCGCTACGCCCACCGGCGGCTCCACGCGGGGCGACCGCTGCAGAGCCTCCTCGACGAGTTCGCCTCCGCCCGGCGCGAGAGCCTGGCTGAGCTCGCCTCCTGGCGCCTCGACGAGGCGGCCCTGGACGCCACCGCCAGGCACCCGGAGTTCGGCCCCGTCACGTTGCGCCAGCTCCTCTCCACCTGGGTCGTCCACGACCTCGGTCACCTGGCGCAGGTGGCGCGCGTCATGGCCAAGCGCTACCGCGAGGACGTGGGGCCCTGGGAGCGGTTCCTCCCCATCCTGCGCGACAGGCCGCGGCCGGCCTCCTGACGCCTAGGCCGGCGCCATCGGTGCGCTGCGCCCGCGGTACGGGCGGGCGGAACGGACCAGCCACGCCCGCCAGGCGACGGCCAGGAGCAGCGCGGCCGCGACGGCGACGCCCGCGGAGGCGCCCAGCGGCGCGCCGTCCGCGGCCAGGTGGAGCATCGGGGCGTTGTTCAGCGCGTGGACCCCGACCACCGCGAACAGGTTGCCGGTGAGCAGGTAGAGCAGGGCGAAGAACAGGCCCATCGCGAAGAGCTGCAGCAGCGCGCCGGGCAGCTCCGCGGCCGGCAGCCCGGTCACCCAGAGGCGGTTGGGCACGTGGGCCAGGGAGAACGCCGCCTGGGAGACGACGACGGCCGTCCCCAGCGCGAGCGCCGCGCCGAGGCGCCGCAGCTTGAGGGTGAGCTGCGGCAGCAGGAAGCCCCGGAAGACGATCTCCTCGTAGAGGGCGTTCCCGAGGAGCTGCGACAGGAGGAGGTACGCCGCGGTGGCCGAGCCCGTTCGCGCCCAGTCGTTCACGACCTCGGCGCCGCTCAGGGCGGCGTAGCCGAGGAGACCCGCCTGCAGCAGCGCGAAGTAGGCCAGCGTGAAGGCGACGCCGCCCGGCAGGTCCCGGCCGCGCAGGCCAACGTCGGCCGGCCGCAGCCCGAACGCCGCGAAGAGCAGCCCTCCGACGAGCAGCGCGAGGCCCAGCCAGTTCGCCGTCAGGGTGTCGAGGCCGGGCAGCCGCGCCTGGAAGCCGAGGTTCACGGCGACGACGAAGACCGCGTGGGCGGCCAGGTAGAGCGCCACGGCGGCGAGCGGGACCTGCCGCGTCGGCAGGCGCAGGCCGCCGGCGCGCGGCTCGGAGGTGTGAGGTACGTCGGCGCCCACGTCCCAGTGTCTCACCAAGGGAGGGCCGCGGCCACGGAGGATCGTCCCCTGACGAGGGGCGGGGCCCTCGACGGTCCCGGTCACGGGGGCTCGTGGGGCGGGGGACGCGCCCCTCCGCCGCGGACGGGCCTCGCGTCGCTGCTACGCTGGACGCGGGTGACCCGCAACCTCAACAAGGCCAACCGCCTCAAGGAGCTCGAGAAGCTCCTGGCGCTCAGGCCCTTCCGCGTCGTCGAGCTGGCCGAGCGCTTCGGCGTGAGCCGCCGCACGATCGAGCGGGACCTGTGGGACCTGCGCGAGACCGTGGACCTCCTCGAGGAGGACGGCAGGTACCGCCTGCCGTCGCCGAGCGGCGCCCTGAACGAGGTCGAGGCGCTTGCCGTCCACAGCGCCACGCGGCTGCTGGTCCACACCGGCGTCGGCGACAGGCACTACCGCAACGCGCTGCAGAAGCTGGCGATGCAGCTCCCGGAGCCAGCGCGTTCGGCGCTGGCGCGCAGCGTCGACCGCCTGCCCACGACGCGGCACGACCGCACGCTCGACCTCGTCGCCCAGGCCTGGTTCAACCGCCGCGTGCTGCGCTGCGAGTACCGCTCGGCGAGGGGCAGCAAGCACCACCCGCACGAGTACGAGGTCTATTACTACGAGCTGAACCGCCGCAACCTGCAGCCCTACGTCGTCGCGCGCGAGCGGCTCTACCACCGGGACGTCGGCGTGTTCCGCCTCTCGCGCATGCGCGGCGTGCGGCTCCTCGACGAGACGTACGAGATCCCGCCCGACTTCGACCCCGTCGCGTTGCTCGAGGGCGCCTGGGGGATCACCGTGGTCGGCGAGCCCGTCGAGGTGCTGCTGAGGGTCGACCCGTCCGTCGCGGCGTGGTTCGTCGAGCAGCAGGAGTTCGACCGCAACATCGAGGTCGTCGGGGAGGAGGCGGACGGGTCGCTGCGGGTGGTGCTGCGCGGCCGCCTCGCCAAGGACGGCGACGCCCACGAGCTCCTGGCGTTCATCCTGAGCTGGGGCTCGAAGGTCGAGGCGCTCGAGCCGGCGTCGGTGAGGGAGCGGCTGGCGTCGGAGGCGCGCGCGGCGCTGGAGCGCTACGCCTGAGGCCCTCCGTCGGGCTGGGCCGGCCGATCGCCGCCCGCGTCCGAGCGCGTGGCCTGCGCGCTGGCACCGAAGTGGGGGTTCGCGACGAACGCGCGCCAGCGCGCGAGCTGGGCGGGGTCGAGCTGGGGGTCCGCCAGGCGCCTCTCGACGAGCGCGGTGAAGGCGTCGTTGAAGGGCGTCGGCCGGCCGCGCCACCACGCCGCCACGCCGGACTGGGACACCCACCAAGCCAGGGTGCGCTCCCACCGGTCCCAGACGTGGGCCGGCAGCGCCCCCGCGCGGAGCTGCGACGCTTCCTGACGCAGCGCCGCACTAGGCTCGCCGGCGTGGGGGTAGAAGTGATACACGGCCGCGACGCGGTGAGGCGAGAGGAGGTGCGGCCATGAGCGCGATGCCTGTCGAGGCGGGCCTCGGCGCCCGCACCGTCTACCTCGCGGCGGACCCGCTCCTCGTCGCCCGCGGGCTGCTAGGGGGGCGTAGGCTCCTCGTCCCGAACCTGCGCGCCGCCCGGGCCGTGCACGGCCGCCGCGCCGTGGGCCTGAGCCTCCACGACCTGGCCGTGCGGACCGTGACCGCCGGCGGCGAGGCCGTGGCGGGCGCCGTGACGCGCCTGCTCGCCATGCGCGAGGCGGTCGCGGAGGTCGTCGCTCCCAGCGACGTCGAGGGCACGGCGCGCCGGGTCGAGCCCGTCGTCAGCGAGCTGCTCCGCGCCGGGATCGCGTCGCGGTCCTGGCTCGCCTCGACGCTGGAGGCGGCGGGCGTGGGACGGCGCAGCGTCGAGACGGTGAGGCTCGCCCTCGCCTACAGCCGGCGCCTCGCGCAGCGCGGCCTGGTCGACCCGGCCGAGCTCCTGTGGCGGGCGNCGGCCGC
>Ga0065723_100479_pt1 | contig 34775 bp, 30 predicted proteins | sample TheenrcuSG05Z960_FD_59110 | JGI IMG/M metagenome (GOLD analysis project Ga0065723, IMG submission 59110) | Thermophilic enrichment culture from UC Davis - Sample SG0.5Z960 | ecosystem: Engineered > Solid waste > Grass > Composting > Bioreactor | place: USA: University of California, Davis
GGTCCCCGCCAGCGAGGAGAGGGCGCCCGCGGCTCGGGCCGGGGCGCCCTCGGCGTTCCGCTGCGGTCAGGCCGCCGAGCCGGCGCTCAGCGGGCCGAGAGCAGCTCGTCGAAGCGCTGCAGGTTCGCGTCGCGGTTCGCGGCCGCGAGGTCGGGGTCGTACGGGAACGTGGGGATCTCGGACGTCGGGGCCAGGCCCTCGGGCGCCGGCGCGTCGGCGCGGACCGAGCGGCGGAAGTGGCGCGCCGCGATCTCGTGGTTCGCGAGCGACGTCGCCCAGTCCATGAAGACGCGGGCGTTCTCCGGGTTCGGGCCGCCGGCGATGATGCCCATCGAGTCGAAGCGCAGGCCCGTGCCCTCGCTCGGGTAGATGGCCGCGACCGGCCAGCCCTCGGAGATGAGCTGGGCGATGTTCGACTCGCCGGTGATGCCGATCTCGATCTCGCCGCGCGCGACGTTCTCGAACACGAGCTGCGACGAGCTCACGAAGACGGCGTTCCTGACCAAGCCCTCGACGACGTCCCAGTCGTAGAGCTGGAGCACCTGCGCGAGCTGGGCGTAGGCCGAGCCCGACAGCGACGGGTTGGCCATGATGATCTTGCCCTCGTAGCGCGGGTCGGCGAGGTCGCGCCAGCTCGTGGGCCACTGGTCCTCTGGCAGGAGGTCCTTGTTGACGATGATCGCCTGGAGCGGCTGGGAGTAGCCGTAGTAGCGCTTCTCGGGGTGGACGAACACCGGGTCGTACTCGGCGTCGTGCGCCGCCTCGTACGGCTCGAAGAGGTGGATGATCGCCTCGAAGCTCTCGACGCTGGCGCCGAAGAAGATGTCGCCGCGCGGGTTCGAGGCCTCGGCCTCGATGCGCGTGGTGTGCTGGCCGACGCCCGCCGAGACGACCGTGACCCTGATGTCCGGGTGCGCCTGGTTGAACGCGGCGACCGTGTCCTCGATCAGTTCCGACGAGCCCGCGTTGTAGATCACGAGCTCTCCCCCCTGCGCCACGGCGGCGCCGGCCGTGGCGAGGGCGGCGACAAGGGCCAGCTTCCGTATCATCGCTACCTCCTGCGGTCCGGCGCGGCCGGACCGGGCGAGGGTCGAGACAGGCCTGATGACCCGCTCTCTGCGAACCTCGCCCCCATTGTTCTCAGAGCGAAAAAAATCCTAGCACCGGCCCCAGGGGGCGTCAACGAGCGCCCCTCTGGGCGCGGGTTCATGAAGGGTCGTCGCCGGGCGCGGGCCGTGGGCACGGGCCCACGGCCGCGCTCCCGTGCCCCCGGCCGCGCTCGCCGCGGCTCAGTCGAGCACCTCGGCGGTGGCCGCGTTGCCGAGCATGTAGGCGTAGTCGCCCGGGTGCACCTTGCTCAGGCAGTTGCGCACCAGCACGAGGTGGGTGCGCTCGAAGGGCGCGCGGAACTCCTCGACGACCTCGAAGGTCTGGGGGTTGCGCGTCACGCCCAGGAGCGTGCCGGCCGGCACCTGCTCGCCGAGCCTGTCGGCCCCGACGACGGGCTCGAGGATGCCGCCGTGGCGCGGCCTGACGATCTTCATCTCGGTGAGCAGCACCTGTCGGGGAGGCGGGGAGACCTCGCCCTCGAGCACGCCGAGCTTCCGCAGGGCGTTCAGGACCCCGTTCACGCCGCGCTCCAGGTACTTGGCGTCGAGCTGCCCGCCGCCGCCGATCTCCGCCACGACGATCGGCTTGCCCGTCGTCTGCGAGAAGTGCGTGCCGAACGAGCCCGGGTACGAGGAGCCGCGGTACATCGTCGGGAAGAGGAACGAGCGCGAGAGCTCCAGGTCGTTGAGGTAGTAGACGTAGTCGACCGTCGGCCAGGCGCCGCCGGAGTGCAGGTCGAGCAGGGCGTCGAGCTCGGGCACCAGGCGCACCGTCAGGCGCGCGGCGAGTAGCTCCGAGAGCCACGTGTCCGCCGTGCCGGGGAAGACCCGGTTCAGGTTGTGCATGTCCTGCGGCGTGTGGCGCGTGAACGTCTCGAAGGCCGTGGGGTTCATCAGCGGCACGGCCACGACGCGACCGCGGACCTTCTTCGGGTCGAGGCTGGTGAACACGCGCCTCACGACCTCGACGGGCAGCAGCTCGTCGCCGTGGATGCCGGCCGTGATGCCCACGGTGGGGCCGTCGCGCTCGCCCTTCAGCGTGTGGACGGCCACCTTCAGGTCGAGGCCCGTGGCCATGGTCGCGATGTGGAGCCACTCGGTCTGGTACTCAGGCATGCCTGCTCCCCTCCCTGAGGAGCGCCTCCCTCGTCGCCTCGAGCAGCGCCTCGAGGTCGGCGTCGGTGTGGGCGTGGCTGAACGCGCCGTGGAGGAGCGGCTTGCCGGGCACCATCAGCCCGGCCGCCTCGGCGGCGTCGCTCCAGGCGGCGTAGGCGGCGGGCGCACCAAGGTCGTGATCACCGCCCTCTTCCTCGAGAAGGCCGACCTCGACGCGATGATCGAGCACGGCATGGAGGAGGGGATGGCGCAGTCCTGGGAGGCCCTCGACGGGGTGCTGGCCGAGGTGCAGGCGGGCGTGGGTTCCTGACGGGGTGCCGCTGCTGCCTGAGGCCCCGGGCCTTGTACCACAGGCTTCCCTTGGCCGCTGAACTAGCGGCCAACAGAGCGATCACCCGTTGGCTGACCTACCCCGAGGACGGCAGCGGCGACGGGTTCCTACCGCTGGTCTCGATGCACATGCGGAACCGGCGCTAGGTATACCGCAGCCTCACGCGAGGCCGGAGCTAGGCTGTGAACCAACTCCATCCCTTCGCTAGTGCGAAGGGGTCTTGCGACGCTAGCGACTTGCGAGAAGCGCACTGCGTTTCGCCGGTTGACGCTGTATCAGTTGGCACCAGTGGGATCAGCCGAGAAGCGTTCGCCGTTACGTTCTCCGCCTGTTCGGGTACCTGGCCAGTCGGTCTACGAGGAGATCGAGCGGGTGCGGTCGTCAGCCATAGACCCCAATCTGGTCCTGGTCACTATCACGCTCGCCATGACGATGACAGCGGGCATCCAGTGGGCGGTCGGGATGCCGCCGCGAACGGCCTTCTTCGTGAACCTCGCGTACTTCCTGGGAAGCCTGGCCTACGCGCTGCCGAGGATCCTACGGGCCCGCAGGAGGTTGCGCCAGCTGAGTCAAGGCCACCAAGGAGAGCTGGCGGTCGCAGAGTACCTGGATAGCCTCGTCGTTTCGGATGGCGTCCGCGTCCTTCACGATATCAGGGGCGAGGGCTTCAACCTGGACCACGTCGTCATCGCGCCGCAGGGTCTATACGTGCTGGAAACCAAGACGATCTCCAAACCGACCCGAGGGGACGCGCGTGTCGTCTTCGACGGCGACAGCGTGACGATCGGCGGCCACGGGCCTTCGCGAGACCACGTCGGTCAGGCCATCTCCAACGCTCGCTGGTTACGACGGCTCCTGAAGGAGATCTTCGGGCGCGAGCTTCCGGTCCGCCCTGTTCTCGTCTACCCCGGTTGGTTCGTCGAGACCAAGCCTGAGGGGAAAGGGGCGCCCCTTTGGGTCCTCGAGCCGAAGCAGTTCGGCGGATACATGAGGCGCGAGCCGGTCGTGCTGAAGGACAGTGACGTGCGGGAGATCAGCAACTTCCTGAAGCGGTACGTCCGGTCGATGCCCTCGGCGTCAGGTCCTTCTCGCCAAACCGCTTAGGCCCAACGATCCTCTCGGCGTCAGCCGACTCAGCGGTCGCACCTTCGCGGTGGCGGGGACTTACGACGCCTACCTCAGCTCGAAGCTCGCGTGTACGACGGCGGTTACGCGCTTCTCGATGGTGCTGGTGTCGTACATCCCGTAGGAGGCGACCTCCGTCGAGTTGAGCTGCGTGACCTGGAAGACGCCGCTGTCGGCCGACCGCAGCGGGCCCACCGAGGCGCCCGTGGCGCTGGCGATCGCCTCCGCGCGGCGCTGCGCGTCGCGGATCGCCTCGGCCAGTAGCTGCGGCCGCAGCTCGGGGAGGCCCGAGTAGTAGTACTCGAGAGAGGTCGTCTGGTACGTGAGCCCGGCGTCGACGAACGGCTGAGCGTCCTGCGCCAGGGCGGTCACGACCTGCACCTGGTCCGACGTCAGCGTGAACCACTGCGAGAGCTCGTAGCCGACGACCTCGCGCACGCAGTCGGCCGCGGCGTTGTAGCACTCGCGGTAGACGGCCGAGACGAACACGGGCTGGATGCTCAGGTCCTCGCGCGAGAAGCCCGCCTCGGCGAGCACGTCCAGGACGACCTCGAGGTCGGACGCCATCTGCCTGTAGCCGTCGCCGAGCGAGCCGGCGTCCACCCGCCGCGAGAACGACCCGACCCACTTCACCTGGTCGGACGTCACGGCCCGGTCCGCGGAGCCTGTGACCTCGAGCCGCGACGACTCGTACCCCTTCACGTACGCGAAGCCGCGCACGGCTACGAGCGCCGCGACGACGAGGCCGGCCGCGAGCAGGAACGCCGCGGCCACGACGCCCAGGTCCACGGCGCCGGCCGAACGAGCCTGGCGGCCAGCCGTGCGCACGTCGTCCCGAACCGAGTGGGCCATAGCGCCAGCCTAACGCCGACGCGTCCTAGTCCCTGGCGACGGCCAAGGATGGGTGAAGGACGCCGACTCGCTGTGTCAGCCGGCGCGGCCTGAAGCGCGGGCGCCCGCGGCCCTGGTCACGACCGCTCGGCTACGCGCTCGCCTTCCTCCGACGCCCGAACTCCTCGACCCGCCTGGCGAGCTCGGCCCGCAGGACGACGTTGTCCGCGGCGATCGTCACCATGTGGACGCCCCAGGTGGCGGCCTCCGCCGCGGGCTCCGGCCCGCCGGTGTGGAGGCCGACGACGAGGCCCCGCTCGCGGCAAGCGGCGATGATCGTCTTCACGGCCGCCACGTGCTCCGGCCGACGGTTGTCGGTCTCCGGCGGGAGCCCCAGGGCGAGGCTCAGGTCCGCCGGCCCGATGTAGACGCCCGTCAGCCCGGGTGTGGCGAGGATCTCCCCGAGGTTCTCGAGGCCGCGTTTCGTCTCGATCATCGCGAACACGAGCAGGTTGCCCTGCGCGCGCTCGAAGTAGCCGGGGTAGGCGACCGCTGCCCGCGCCGGTCCGAAGCTGCGGTTGCCGCGCGGCGGGTAGTGGCAGGCGGCGACGGCCCTCTCGGCCTGCTCGGCGGTCTCGACCATGGGCACGACCACGCCCGCGGCGCCCATGTCGAGCACCCGCATGATGATGCTCGGCTCGTTCCACGGGACCCGCACCATCGTCGGCTTGCCCGCGGCGGTGGTGGCCTGCAGCATGCCCGGCACGGCGTCGAAGTCGACGAGCCCGTGCTGCATGTCGATGCACAGCGAGTCGAACCCGCTCCGGCTGGCGACCTCAGCGACGAACGGCTGCGGGATGGTCAGCCAGCAGTTCGTGGTCGTCTCGCCCCGGCTCCAGCGGGCCTTGAGGTCGGCTATGGCTTCGAACATGGGTGCTCCCGATGGGCCCGTGAGGGCGGCGTTGCAGGCGTTATACCGCCGATGCCGGTCACCTCGTTGGGGATCGCGGAAGCCGATCGATGAACCGGTGGATCGCGGCGCGGCGCGGTCGGCCGGTCGCACGGCGCGCCCTGAAGCCTGACCTCGATTGACCCACCGCGGACCGCCCAAGTAGACTAGGGAACGCTAGCCACGTGGGCGGTTAGCTCAGCGGGAGAGCACTCGCTTCACACGCGAGGGGTCGCAGGTTCAAATCCTGCACCGCCCACCAACTTCCTTCTCTAGCCAACATTACCTTACGAATCGCACTTTTCCAGCAGCTTCACAAGGGCTTCTTTCTACGCAGAACTGTTGGCTTTTGCTTGCGTACCAGCCTGACTGAGTATCCTTTGTCGGTGCGACGGAGGTTTCGCCGTTCCGCAAGCAGGTCCCGAGGGTCTGCAGGATGTTGCAGAGTCTGTGCCACTCCTCGTCGTTGGTGACGCTCCGCAGTTTGGTTTTTCAGCTTCCTGGTATATCGGCGAACTTGCGGACGCAGGAGTGCGTCTCCTCGCCGACGTAGAGGACTAACCGTCGCGAGTGCCCCTGCAGGCCGGACGCGCGCACGTCGATGCCGCCGCGCGCCGCGGCCACGTGGCGCGCCACTGTGAGCGCGGTCAGCGTCGCCACCGAGCCGCCGCTGACGAGGAGGCCGCGGCTCGCCTCGGGGAAGCCGGCGAGCTCGCGGAACCAGCGGACGACCTGGTGCTCGAGGTGCACCGCGGCGTGGTTGCCGCCGGCGACGCTGGGGTTCATCGCGGCGGCGAGGGCGCTGGCCACGACGCCGACGACGTGCGGCGGCGGGTTGACCCAGCCGTGGAAGCGGGGGTGGCCGTTGCCGAAGGGGTAGGGCGCGACGCTGCGCCGGAACTCCTCGAGGAGCTGGTCGATCGGTGTGCCCTGCCGCGGCGGCGGCGCGCTGGCGAAGGCCTTGGCGACGTCGGGAGGGACCGGCGTGAGCACGGGCTTCTCGGGGAGGTCCGCCAGGTAGTCGGCGATCGCGTCCGCGACCCGCCGTCCGAGGTCGCGCATCTCCTCGCGGGACCAATGCCAGCGGGCCGGCGGGAGCGAAGGCTCGTCATCGGTGGGAAAGGACATGGAGCCAGAATCTAATGCGGCAGCGCTGATCCGAAGGTTAGCTGGCTAGGCTTGTGTTGGACGAGGTTGTACTGTCGACGTCGAGGACCCTCCATGAAGTGCTACCGAAAGAACGGTAGCGACNGGGTCGCGCCGGTTGATGCCCGCGATCATGCCGCTCCCTCTATGAAGTGCTACCGAAAGAACGGTAGCGACGGCCGGCTCGAACACGTAGCGACCCAAGCTCGTCCACCCTCAATGAAGTGCTACCGAAAGAACGGTAGCGACCTCCACGCGGCACAACACGATCTCGCGCTCGTACGGCGCCCCTCAATGAAGTGCTACCGAAAGAACGGTAGCGACAACGTGTCAGTCGGCCTCGAGGCGATGATCGACGTCCCTCAATGAAGTGCTACCGAAAGAACGGTAGCGACCGCAGGTGGAACGCTCCGGTGAGGATGCTTCGCCTCGCCCTCAATGAAGTGCTACCGAAAGAACGGTAGCGACCTGGTGCGAGCAAGTGGCCAATGGCTTTCACAAGCCCTCAATGAAGTGCTACCGAAAGAACGGTAGCGACCGGGAGAGGCATGACCAAGGACACCGTGACCCTCAACCCACAATGAAGTGCTACCGAAAGAACGGTAGCGACACCGCCGCTCAGGCCGGTCCAAACTTCGCGGATGTCCCCTCAATGAAGTGCTACCGAAAGAACGGTAGCGACCATGCAGCCGGATGACGGGCACGCCGGCGGCACGCGCCCCTCAATGAAGTGCTACCGAAAGAACGGTAGCGACGTCCAGCAGGGAGCGCTCCACAGCGAACAGCCTAAGGCCCTCAATGAAGTGCTACCGAAAGAACGGTAGCGACGCCGCACCGAACCCACGCGCGGCCGCACCTCACCGCGCCCTCAATGAAGTGCTACCGAAAGAACGGTAGCGACTGGCGCGGTTCTCGCGCTGGCCGGTGAGCACGTCATCCCTCAATGAAGTGCTACCGAAAGAACGGTAGCGACTGCCACGCGCGGACGGGCAGGCCGCGGCCGGTCAGCCCTCAATGAAGTGCTACCGAAAGAACGGTAGCGACCAGAGCGAGGGGTGAGACAACTCCTGGCCCATACTGTTCCCTCAATGAAGTGCTACCGAAAGAACGGTAGCGACGACAAGGCCCCTTGCGGTGTGCCATCGCATCCGTGCCCTCAATGAAGTGCTACCGAAAGAACGGTAGCGACCACGACCTCGGTGCCGTCCGGGAGGGCGTCAACGTCCCCTCAATGAAGTGCTACCGAAAGAACGGTAGCGACATCTCCACCGCCACCGCCTGCGTCGCCTGAAACAAACCCTCAATGAAGTGCTACCGAAAGAACGGTAGCGACGCCGTCGCGTCCACGGTCACGTGAGGGTGGTCCCGCCCTCAATGAAGTGCTACCGAAAGAACGGTAGCGACGAGGTCAACCAGCTCGCCGCGAGAGGCGTCCCCATCCCTCAATGAAGTGCTACCGAAAGAACGGTAGCGACCCCACCTGCTTCTTGATTCGCAGCAGGCGCTCGACCGGCCCTCAATGAAGTGCTACCGAAAGAACGGTAGCGACACGACTAACCCCGAACGCGCGCGCCCTCTACTGCCCTCAATGAAGTGCTACCGAAAGAACGGTAGCGACTGAGGGTGAAGACGTCGGGGAAGCGTTGCGCCGCGTCCCCTCAATGAAGTGCTACCGAAAGAACGGTAGCGACCGGTGACGTTCGCGGACCTCGATGAGGTCGTGAAACGGCCCTCAATGAAGTGCTACCGAAAGAACGGTAGCGACTGGAGGAAGTCAACCGCCTCGCGGACCGTGGCGTGCCGATCCCTCAATGAAGTGCTACCGAAAGAACGGTAGCGACCCCAGGTGGGCGCTCGAGGGCCCCACCACCTCGACCCTCAATGAAGTGCTACCGAAAGAACGGTAGCGACTGTGCAGAAGTCAATCTCATGGGGTCGGGTCGTGCGCCCTCAATGAAGTGCTACCGAAAGAACGGTAGCGACTCCACCCCGCCGCGCGGGCGGCGCAATCGGTCCCGAACCCTCAATGAAGTGCTACCGAAAGAACGGTAGCGACTTGGTAAGCGGCGGCTGCGACTGGGCCGCTTCCCATCCCTCAATGAAGTGCTACCGAAAGAACGGTAGCGACTGCTCACGCAGCAAGGCTCTGTCGGTGCGCCCGCAACCCCTCAAAGAAGTGCTACCGAAAGAACGGTAGCGACTCGTGGTCACCCTCCGCGTGGAGGCCCCTTGGGACCCTCAATGAAGTGCTACCGAAAGAACGGTAGCGACCATGCTCTTGTAGATGGCTTCGTCCATCATGCGGATCCCTCAATGAAGTGCTACCGAAAGAACGGTAGCGACAGCATGTTGGCCGGGGCGGAGTTGATGCCTCCGAACCCTCAATGAAGTGCTACCGAAAGAACGGTAGCGACCATCGCCTACCTGAGCGAGGACTGCAACGTCTACTACCCTCAATGAAGTGCTACCGAAAGAACGGTAGCGACCGGACAGGTGGAAGCGGCGCCCGAGCGTCATCAACCCTCAATGAAGTGCTACCGAAAGAACGGTAGCGACCTCACCAGCTTGGCGGGCGGGCTTCACCGTCACCTTCCACCCTCAATGAAGTGCTACCGAAAGAACGGTAGCGACTCTCGCCTTCACCGTCGGTGGTGAAGGCGGGGCTGACCCCTCAATGAAGTGCTACCGAAAGAACGGTAGCGACGGGACTGGGAGCGGGTGACTGACCCCGGCGAGTGGACCCTCAATGAAGTGCTACCGAAAGAACGGTAGCGACCAGAGACATGACGGATGAGACCATCGCCCGCTACCTCGACCCTCAATGAAGTGCTACCGAAAGAACGGTAGCGACAGTTCGATCCCATCTTGGGTCGCCCGGCGCTGATCCCTCAATGAAGTGCTACCGAAAGAACGGTAGCGACTCCCAGGTCGAAGGACTCCGGTCGCGTGTTGAGGAGCCCTCAATGAAGTGCTACCGAAAGAACGGTAGCGACGCTAGGGTCGTCAGGTCCAGTTGGTAGCCGCGCACGTCCCTCAATGAAGTGCTACCGAAAGAACGGTAGCGACTTGCCGGTGCGGACGCCGTTGACAAAGGTTGAGTGCTCCCTCAATGAAGTGCTACCGAAAGAACGGTAGCGACCCTGAGCGTACTCGTTGGGATCGCTTCCTCAAGCGCCCTCAATGAAGTGCTACCGAAAGAACGGTAGCGACCATGACGTTCGCCCGCGAGGGCGACGTGGTCATCAACCCTCAATGAAGTGCTACCGAAAGAACGGTAGCGACTGGACGGGGCGCGCTCGGTGGGAACCTCCACGTGCTCCCCTCAATGAAGTGCTACCGAAAGAACGGTAGCGACAATCGCGGCGCACGCGCGGCGCGTTGCCGCCGTCGTGCCCTCAATGAAGTGCTACCGAAAGAACGGTAGCGACTCAAAACCTGGCAGTTCTGTCACCAGGCTTTCCATTACAACCCTCAATGAAGTGCTACCGAAAGAACGGTAGCGACCGTCTCCTAGAATAGAGCGTTCGATACGAGTCTAACTCCGCCTCCTGCGAGGGGTGACCGGCGGGAGCAGCGTGAACGTGTGACGGAGCGCTGGTGTGAGGTGAACGCACGGCGTGTCGATCGGGAGGATGGCCCCGCGAGACCTCCCTGGCTTTCTCTGCACGTCGGAGGTCTCGCGGGTATGTCTGGCGCCTAGATGATGAGAACCTGCGCCGGCGAGATCTGGCGCTGGATGCCGAGGAAGCTGATCAGCCGCTTCACGCGCTTGTCCTCGTGGATACCGAGGTCGAAGAAGGCTATGCAGTCTTCTTTGCTGACTATCTGTGCGGCGAGCTTGTCCTTCAGCCTGACGAGCTTGGCCGGGGTGGTGGACACGACGAAGACGCTGTACTGCAGGCGTTCGCCGTAGCCCTCGAGGGTCTCGGCGACCCTCGTCCGGCGCTTGTCGTCAGGGATGTCGTAGGCGATGACGTAGAGCCGCTTGTGATCGTGGTTCATCTGGTCCTCACCCCCACGTAGCGCGGATGTGAGCCGTCCAGGTAGCCCAGCACCTGCCTAGCCTGGACCTCGATGGCACGTCGCCAGGTCACCTGGTAGCCGAACAGCGGGTGCTTGAACTCGGTCTGCGCTCTCCTCTCATAGCCGGCGATCAAGGCCTGGCGTGCGCGGTCCTTGAGCCTCACTGACCCGAGGCGTGCGTCGAAGTCGTCGGGCCTCACCTCGCCGTTGTTGATGGCGTTGATCACCACGGAGTCGGCGACCGGGGCGCGGAACTCTTCCATGAGGTCGAGCGCCAGCGCCGGCTTGTTGCGGTTGCTGCTGTGGATGAAGCCGGCGTGCGGGTCGAGGCCGCAGCTCACGACCGCGCGTATACAGTCCGAGAGCAGCATGCCGTACGCGTAGTTGAGCATCGCGTTCACCGGGTCACGCGCGGGGCGGCCGGTGCGGCCGGACCAGGCCCAGGCTGCGGCGTCGCGCACGAGGAGGCGAGGGGAGAGGTCGAAGTAGATGCTCGCAGCCTCGCCCTCCAGGCCGAGGGCGTCCTGCCAGGTCTCACAGTCGGCGAGGCGAGCGCTGATGCTCCGTAGCGTGGCCACCTCGGGGACGTTGCCCAGCGATCGTCTCGCCTGCGTGGCCTGGTTGGCCACCTTGGCTGAGAGCATCTCGCGAGCGAGGGCGAGCCGCCCCTCGGCGGACGCGACGTGCTGGGCCACGCGAGTGAGGCCGTTGGGCGACGAGGCTGAGCTCGCCCAGCCGACGACGCGGCCTGCGCCGGTGCACCAGACTATGGTCAGGCCGCGCCACAGCAGTTCCCTGATCAGGGCAGACGAGACGTCGACGTTACCGTGCACCTGGAGAGACAGCACCCGCTCGATCGGCACCTCGCCGATCGTCTCGCCCGCCTTGGTCACGACGACCCGGCCCGCGTTGATGCCGGCCCTGGCCCCGTACGTGGCGAGGTGGACGACCTGCGTGTCCGGATCCAGGGGCCTGATGCGCCGCTTGACAGGGCCGAGCTGGCGCTCGTCGGGCAGGCAGACCCCGATGTGCGAGCACCTGTTGCACCTGGGGTCGTCCTCCAGCGGAGGCGGGGCCTCAGGGGCGTTCACCACCGCTCGGGTCGCTGCCACCGCCTCCTCGGCGGCCTGGTAGAGCGCAGGCGTTAGCTCGACCGGCACGCGCCGGTTGTGCGTCGTGAAGTAGACCTCGGCTCCCGCTACACGGTGGCCACTCCTCTGCAGGCAGGCCGCCTGGAGCGCCAGCTGCACGCGGGTCGAGTGCGCGACCTCGGGCTCCTGTCGTATAGGGCTCGCCTTGTACTCCCTGAGGACGACGCCGTCGTCGGTGAGCTCCGCGGCGTCGACCCGACCTACGACGCCCCACTCGTCGTGCCCAATGTCTATGGCCCTGAGCTCGTTCCCTCGCGACGTGGCCGGGTCGTGGACCCGCGTGTGGTCCGAGACGCCTACCGCCATCTGCATCGTGTCGGTCCGCTCGCCAGCGGCCTCGAGCCATGCACGACGCGGGCAGAACAGCAGATGGTTGACGAGGCTGATGGGGATCGGGTCTTCGACCACGGCCTCACCTCAATGCCAGGGGGTGTACCGTCCCGACCGTGACGTGGGGTTCCGGCGCGTTCACGTTGTCGCTGAAGTGTTGGTAGGCGAGAAGCACGGCCTCGCAGCCCTTGCGCCTTAGCCACTCGACGTCGGCGCCGCGGTCTAGCTTCTCCCTCAGCTCACGGAAGCGAGGCTCCAGCTGCCGGGTGCGACCGAGCCAGTCCAGGGCGAGCACGGTCGCGCGCCGTGCGAGCGCTCCGCTGGTCAGCACCACCCGCACCCTGGCCAGTCGCGTCGGCCGTCTGAAGAGCGGAAGGAAGACGTAGGCGCGGCAGTTGTCGTTGAGCCGCGGGAGGCCGGTGATCATGCCGGTGCTCACGCTCGAGCGACCGGAGCCGCCACCGCCCCCTTGGCCGCGTGCAGCGATGTGCGCCGTCGGTAGCTGCGAGATCCCCCAGAGGGCGCACCACGCCAGGGCGTTGTCCGTCGGCCCGGGGGCGGAGAGCCCGGTGGGGGTCCGGCTGTCGACGGCGTTCTTACCCGCCTCGTCCACGGGATCGTCGCCCCTCAGGCCTGCCAGCACCGCCTCCGGCGTCCTCTCGGCGACCTTCTGGCAGAGGACCGCCAGCCGGTTCGCGACGAAGTCCTCGCCGCGGTTGCGGGTCTTCATCTCCCAGCGGCTGGCCCCACGGTCGGGGTCAGGCTTGCCGTCCGGGCGCCTATACCAGTAGGCCGGCTCGCCTAGCGCGCACATCATCTGCAGGTCCAGCCAGGAGGTAGAAGGACCGTAGGCGGCGTCCAATAAGGCGTGCCGCTCGGCCTGTAGCTCCTCCCACGCCTGGCGGTCGGCAGGGCTGTGCCCGCGCGGACTCATCGTGCCGGTACCCGTGCTGCGGACGCGCGTCGGCCAGCCGTCGAGGCCCCTCACGGCGTGCTCCCGGACCAGCGTCGCGGCCGTCAGCTCGTCGATGCCGTCTGGGAGGGTCACGGCCGCGCCGTCTGAGAGCGCCCTGACCCTGCTGGTGCCGCCCGTCGCGTCCTCGACGATGGCCGCGAGCCCGAAGGCCGCGAGGTGGATGAGGGCGCTGCGCATGTCCCCCCGGATGCGAAGCTCGTTCATCTCCCCTCCGCAGAGACCGTGTGGTCGGCGGCCCTCAACAGGGCCTCGAGGTACGCGAGGCCCCACGGGCCGAGGCGGCGCGAGAGCCTCTCGCACCACTCCTCCCAGAGGCCTTCGTCGAACAGGCTCTCCGCCGCGTCTGACGCGGCGGTCAGCTCGGGCGGCATCTCGGTCGCGTCCCTGTCGGCCAGGCGAGCGGCCTCGACCTGGGCTGGAGTAGCTCCGGAAGGCGCGGTCCCCTTCAGGAAGAGCGCGGCGTTGTCCATGTCGAAGGCCGCGCGGCCGCGACCGTGGCTCGTGCCCACGAGCCAAGCCACGAGCTCGGGGTCCTCAAGCTCGCCGGCGCGCGACCAGGCGACGGCGGCTGAGAGCTGCTCATGGCGCCATCCCGCCAGGCCGTAGCGGCTGTGCCACACCGGGTCGAAGGGGTGCCGCGACTTGGCCAGAGGTCGGTTGCCCCAGCGGCCCCGACGCAGGTAGCGCTGGAACCTGGGGTGCGCCTTGCCGGCGTCGTGAAGCTCGGCCGCTAGCCGGATCGCGTCCGCCACGCCTGGGGCCACTCCCACGGCCCTCGCGAGGTCAGCCGCGCGCGCAGCCACGCTCGACTGGTGGTCGTCCAGGAAGACGGTCCTTACCGATTGCTCCGAGGCAGCCTCCTCGCCCTGCTGAATCGGTCGGGCGCGGACGAAGACGAAGTGCTCGGTGCCCTCGGCGTTCACTACGACGTCGAGCGAGAACGCCGGCGGCTCCGCCTCCTCGGTGCCGAGCGGGAGGGCGCCGAGTGCCCTCGATCCGAAGAGGGTGCCGGACCTGGTCGGCTGTGCAGGCTCGTCCTCTACCTGGGGCGAGGTGAGCGCGTCGAGGAGGCGGCCCAAGGCGTCGAGGAGCTCTTTGCCCGTGTCGCCCGTGGGCTCTATGGCCGTCTCCTCTTCGTCGCCATCCGAGGCCGCGGACACGGCCTCAGCGAAAGACCCGTACCGTTTCAGCTCCTCTAGGAGACCCTCCCAGGCCGTCGCAAGCGGGCCATCGGTATCGTCTCCGTCAGCGCCGTCGGGCTCGCCGTGCTTGGCAAGGCGGAGGTGCCAGTAGCCCTCGGCCTCGCCGCCTCGCTCTAGGGCAGCGCGCAGCGCCTCCTCGTAGAGGTCCGGCAGCTCCTTGACATGGACGCCCCAGACGAACGCGGCGTTCGCGTTGTGGTGGACCTTCTGGGCCCGCCAGCGCTCGATGATCAGCGTGTCGCCGGCCCTGAGGTCGGTCGGGGAGTCCAGTGCCACGGCAGTGCCCGCCCTGTAGACGAGCACCGGAGCCTCGTGCGCGGCGGCCAGCTCCTGGGCGAGCCTGCGGACGCGGCGCAGCGACGACCGGTAGGTCTCCAGGTCGAGGGGCGGGAGGAGGCTCGCGGCCTTCACGGCCGCGGTGGTGTCCGTGGGGAGCAGGTCGCGCACCACCGCCGACGCCTCCGCCTGCTCGTCGAAGGCGTCCCTGAGCCAGAGGGTCAGGTCCTCCACGTGGTCTGGGAGGCGGGTTTCCGCGACGGCCAGGTCCTCGGAGGTGCGAGCCAGCCGGCTCACGTCGGGCCACTCGAGGCGCTGGAAGAGCTCGCGCTGCGGGGTCTCGGGGGGCGGGGGGCAGGCCAGGACGGCCTTCACGGCAGCACCATCCTCCATGGCCTCGAGCTGCGTGACCCATCCGAGGGCGAGGTCCAGGTCCTCGAGCGCGTACGGGACCTGCGGGTCCTTAGGGTCGTAGTCCGGCGCGATCACCACCGCCGGGCCTTCGTCCCGGTGGCCCTTGCGGTTCAGCCTCCCGAACCGCTGCGCGAGAGCCGACCCCGGGGCCAGCTCTGTGACGAGGGCGCGCACGTCGAAGTCGAGGCCGACCTCCAAGGCCTGCGTCCCGACGAGGAAGCGCGGACGAGGGCCTCGCGCTCCCTCCCCGCCCGGCATGGCCGCGGCCAAGATCTCCTTCGCGGCCAGCGGGGCGAGACCGCCCACCACGAGCGCGACGTCGCCCTCGGCCACTTCGGGCCGGGACCACAGCGCCTGCACGACGTGCCGGGCCAGGTCGACGGTGTTAACGACGCAGCCGACGGGCGAGATCGGTTCGGGTTGGTCCGAGGGGCCACGTTCGTCGAGATGCCGTGTCGAGGCCTCCAGCTCCAGCAGCTCGGCGGCGAACGCCTCGGCGAGCTTCTCAGCCTGCGCCCGCTTGATATCAAGCCGTTTCACCCTCAGCGGCTTGCGCTTCTCCAGCCTCGCCCTGAGCACCGCGCCCGACGTCGGGTGGTCGAGGTCGTGAGGCAGCACGACGCTCACCGAGCCAGCATCCGAGTCAGGGGTCGCCGTTGTCTCGACGACCTGCAGGGCCGGGACGCCGATGTCCTCGGTCGCGAGCCCGTCGAGGTAAGCGATGCGCCTGGCGGTCTCCACGAGCTGGCGGTTGAGGTGCGCCTCGTCTACCACCAGCACCGTGTCGCGCACCAGGAGGCCCGCCTCGACGGGGCGGGCCCAGCGGCTCGTTCCGTAGCCGCGGAAGAGAGCCCTGCTGCCCCACATGTCGGGCGTCATGCAGAGCACGGCGCACGCGGATGGTGACTCACGCCAGTCGCGCACGATGGGCATGCCGCCGCGGACCGTGTAGACGAGCAGGGGCGGTCGCTCCTTACCGCCCGAGGCCGCGCGCCCTCTCAGCCTGGCAGCGACCTGCTCGCTGACCGAGCCCTGCGGCGCCTGCTCGAGGCGCCGGGCGAGCTCCTCGGCCTCCCTCGCGTGCTCGTCGGCGAGGCTGCGCCGGTTCACCGTCATGACGAGCCGGCGAGGGACGCGCAGGCCCGTCTCCTGCGCGACGGCGTTGAGGAAGGCGTGGACGTGGACCACGGAGGTCTTGCCCGTGCCTGTGGGGGCGGCGATGGCCCTGGGCCACGCCCCTTCGCGCAGGACGTGCTCGACCAGGCGTTCCTGCCAGGCGAACGGAGGGAAGCCGCGCGCCTCCTCGAAGAACCGGCGGAAGGCCGCGAGGTCGAGGTTCACCGCGCCTCACCTCCTCCCGTGCCGTCGGGGGTCAGGTCCACCGGCACGAGCAGGCCGGTGCCGAGATGACGGGACTGGCCGATCGCCACGGGGGCGGTGTCGGTGAGCAGGCCAGGGGCGCGGAGGAGGGCCCGGTACGCCGTGACGAGCTGGCCCTCCTTCATGCGGTGGACGAAGCGCTTCAGGTCCCGCCCCACCACCTGCACCAGGCCGGCCACCTCGACCTGCGGCTTCACCAACTCGACGACCTGTCTGAAGGCCGCGTTGCCCTTGGCGACGGGCAGGCCCAGGAGGTCCCGGTGGACGAGGCCGATGGACAGATGCAGGGCGTCGCCCAGCGTCCACCGTCCAGCGGTCGCCCTGGCGGCCGGTCGCGTCTCGGCGACGGCCAACGGCTCGGTCAGCCACCAACGCGTCGCGCCCGGAGCAGGGGGTCGCCAGAAGCTCTCGGCCGCGATCGGGCGCACCCGGCTCACCCGGAGCGCCCCGGCCTTGCCCCGGTAGACCTTGCGGTCAGCGAGGGCCTGCAAGGCCAGCACCACCGCGTCCTGGTCCTCTGGGGACGCGTCGTGGGGCACCAAGAGGGCGAACCCCGCCCTGATGCCTTCGCTCAGGCGGAACCCGAGCGGAAGGCCCTCGTCTATGACCTGTATGGCCAGCCGGTTGGCGGGTAGAACCGCCCCGGGCGGGTAGTGCCCGCTGATCAGTGGCGGGACGTGCGGGTCGAGCACGCGGACCATGGCCCGGTGCAGCGCCACGCACCAGTCGACCGCATCGACCGGAGACGGCGGCCAGGTCGTGCCCTCGTCGGGCTCGACCTCCACGACGAACGCGCGGTCCCATGGGACGGTCGCGCCCTGTCGCTCGGTGGGGAGCTGGTACCAGAGCAGCGCCAGGCTCTGGTCCGGCCAGCGGGCGATCTCCTCGGACTCGTTCTTTGCCACCTGCCGCTCAGCCGGCCTGCGGGCCTTGAGCTGTGCCTCGTGCGCCGCCTCGAGCGCGGCCACGCGACCGGGCAGCGGGGTGCTAACGGGCACCGCCGCCCGCGGGAACAGCTCGTCGGAAGGGGCCAGCTCCAACGCGTCCGTCAGAGGCTCGTCGTCCAGCGACGCTTCCAGGACCACGAGGGACTGTGCCTCGCCCAGGTGCGAGACCTCGGCGCACAGCTCCTGTAGCGCCTGGAACACGTCGTCGTCGGGCTGTTCGTCCCAGCGCCAGACGACGGGTCCGGAGAGGAAGCTCCTGGCGGAGGCGGGCTTGGCCGCGGCCGGCGCGTAGGCGCCCTTGAACAGGAGCCCCTGGGCGCGGTAGGCGACCACGTCTGGCACCCTGAAGCTGGTCTCCGGCAGCTTGAGCTGCTTCGGGACGTGGCTCTCCAGCCAGCGGAGGGCGCCGCGGTGGCGGTCGGCGATCTTGAGGCCCTCGGCCGTCTCCTCCGCGTAGGGCCCGCTCCCCGCGGCGGCCACCAACGCGGCGAGCAGTCGGTCGGTGCCGGGGAACTCTTCGGTCTGCCCGCTGGGGCTGCGGCCTTGGTAGGCCCCGAGCACGAAGCGGGCCTTGATGGTGAGGCCCATCGGTCGAGCTCGCCTCGCTCACTCGGCGTCGGCTTCGTCGATGGCGCCCCAGATCAGCTCGTTGCCCGCGACGGCGAGGGTGACGCCGTTCCACTCGACCCCGTACGGCCTCGCGGCCTCGTAGGCCTCGGCGAGCAGCGCGTCGGCGGCTTCGACGCTCAACGGCGCGAGCTCGAGGCGCTCACCGAACCGGAGGTCGAGCGTCAACCTCGGAGGCTCCTTCTCGACGAGGTGGCAGTTGGCCCTGAGCTGCAGCTCGCTGTCGCTGCGTACCATCGCGTCGATCAGCGTGGCGGCGATGAGGGCGCGGATCGCCACGTCGCCCTCGGGGCCCGCCCCGAAGCGGAGGCGGCGCAGCAGGGCGAAGCTCAGCACGTGCGAGCGGATGATGCGCCGGGTGGCGATGCCTGCCAGCCCTTCGTCGCTGGGCGGGATGGCGGCGAGGCCCAGCTCAGAGACCTTGAGGGCCCTCTTACCGATGAACTTGGCGGAGTACTCGTGCTTCTGCGGCTCTAGGATGGCCCTCAGTCTCTTCTCGTCGAGGTCGAGGCCCATCGCGACCGGGTCGACGCGCGCGCCAGAGTAGGAGGCGGCGCGCGGTTCGGCGCTGTCCTGGTTCGCGAGCACGCCCACGACCTCGCCGACGATGATGCTGGGGTAACGCGCCTGCCGCGCCTTCCGGCTCGAGTCCCAAGCCCCGAACGCAGGCGTGGCGAAGCTGGTGTTGAGCATCGCCAACGCGTTGCCGGGGTCCGCGTTGCGGGCCGCGACGTAGCGCTCGTGCTGGGTCACCGGTGTCCCGTCGATGGTGCCGGCGCGGATGTGGGCGTCGAACGCGCGGTGTGGGAGCCGGAGGCACGAGAACGTGCGCTTGTCCGCTCCGGACCCGTAGGAGACCTCGATGCGGGGCCATCGAGACAGGAGGGGGTGGCCAGAGTCGATCGCGTCTACGACGGCCCCTTCCATCCTGTTGAGGACCGAGCTCTTGCTGTCGACGAGCACGGTGGTCACGCGCTCACCGTCGATGAAGCGGTCCTCGTAGATGTAGGTGGCGGCCCCTTGCTTGGTCGTGTACCTCGCCGGCGCGATGCTGGCGTGCTCGCCCGCAGCGGGAGCGAGCTCGGTGACCTCGGTGAGGACGCTTGGTCCTCCCGGGCGGGCCGCCTTCATCAGGTGGTCGAGGCTAAGCGTTTCGTTGGGCATCCTTTACCCCCTCCTTCGGATGTTCGGAGAAGAGCGGGGCGCCGGAGGGGCGCCCCGCTGTCCCCCCGCAAGCAAGGCTAGACCAGCTCTCAAGAGGAGTCAATACGGTTTTCTAACTTTCCATCCAATTACTAATTAGATACCACCTCCACATACATCGTGGCACGTGCGCTCGGGTCTCGCCTCGCGACTCCGCTGGCCTGCCTTCGGGTACTCTCGGGCGGACGGCGCTCGGCGACCTCTCCCTTTCAGGAATCACCCACGTGCGGTGGGTCTTCATTGAGGGTTGGTCACTGGAGGGAACGGGGTTGCTGCCTGTCCGTGTCGCGGCCACCTTAGGGTGGCCGCGCTTCGTTCGGCACGCCGTGTTCGATGCGGAGTGGTGCCAGCGACGTTCGATGTGAGGCCGGCTGTGGGTCACGCCATCAGCGTGATCTGTAGGCGCGACACCTAGCGTCGGAGCGTGATGTCGACGCCCTGGACGCTCTTCTCGTTAACCGCTCCCTCTGGTTGCCGATGCTAGGGTTCCGTGTCGCCGCCTCTTGTCCGGCTTGGACCTCGTGCTTTCCGTGAAACTCGTCGCGATGGGTTGCGGCAAGTCGGCTAGCGGACAGCGAGCGTATGGGACCGGGTCACGCGTACGTTCTGCGCGAAGGTCGCCACGCGACCGAACGGTCCCGAGCGTGCCCACCGAGGGTTAGCCGATGTCTAGTTCGAGGCCGCGCACGGCCCCCGAGCAGCCCTCGCGCCAGCGTCGATGGCGGGTCGCGAGGGCCGACCCAGCGCTCTACGCGCGACCTAGATGCCGAACGCCTCGCGCACCTGCCGGATCTGCGCAGTGTGGTGCCGGCCGTGCCAGGCGTACGTGATAGGCAGGCGCCACAGGGGGCGCGGTTCGCCGCCGGGCATCAGCCAGGGGCGCTCGAGCTCGGCCGGTCCGAGGCTCTCGAGCAGCGCCACCCAGCGGAGGTGCAGCGCGGCCAACAGGTCGAGCGACGGTCCCACGTCGAGGCCGCTGTCGGCGAGGCGCGACCACGCGACCTCGTCGTAGGGCTTCACCGTGGGCGAGTCCTCGGTCAGGGCCAGCTTGGTGCGCACGTAGGCGTTCATGTGGCTGTCGGCGACGTGGTGGACGAGCTGGCGTATCGACCACGCGCCCTCGCGGATGGGGTGGTCCAGGTCGCGGCAGCCGTCGACCGCTCCTCTCAGCTCCGCGGGCAGCGCGGCGATGGCCCGGACGGCCTCGCGGACCGCGTCCAGGTCGAGCGCGTCGGGGAACCGTGCCCTGCCGATGGGGTAGACCTCGAGCACCTTCGCCTCCTAGCGCGGTCCAGCGTACGCCTAGCTCACGTCGCGCCGCCCGACCTCCACCAGGGCGAGGGCGGTGACGACGAGCGCGCCTACGACGCTGACGGCGAGCTGGAACGGGACCGACCAACCGGCGTAGAAGGGGTGGTCCGCCTCGAGAGCGAGGTCGATCGCGACCGGGTAGACCCACGGCCAGGCCTTCTGCACGAGCGCGTTCGAGAAGGCGAAGGCGTTGACGATGGTGCCCCCGAAGCCGACCGCGAGCGGCACCAGGAAGCTCCGGAAGCGGAAGCTCAGCCACGCCTGGATCGCGACCATCAGCGCCGCGCCGACCGTCGTGGCGAGCAGCACGCGCAGCTCGAAGCCGAGGTCGAGGCCGGTGGGGTCGCCGAGGAGCCAGACCGCCGCCAGCGAGCCGAGGAACAGCACCGCCTGGCTGAGCGCGACGAGCAGGAACGCGACGATCGACTTCGCCAGGTAGGTCGCGGCGCGCGGGAGGGGCAGCGCGAAGAGGTGCCTCCACTGCCCGTTCTGGTGCTCGGCCGCGAAGAGCAGCGCCGTGAGCAGCGCGACGTGGAGCGCGAACACGAGCACGAACCAGACGTTGTAGACCCAGCCGAAGAACAGCGCCCCGGGTTCGCCGGGGTTGTCCAGCACCACCGTGACGACCATCAGCAGCGGCACCACCACGGCGAAGGCGAGCGCCAGAGTCCCCTTGAGCTTGATCGCCTCGGCCCTCAGCGCGTTGACGAGCATGGGGAGCCCCATCGTCAAGCGGCCTCCGTCAGGTGCAGGAAGACGTCCTCGATGTCCGCGCCCCCGCGCTTCAGCTCGCTCGTGGGCCCCTGGAACAGGAGCCGGCCGCGGTGCAGCACCCCCACGTGCGTGGCCACGCGCTCGACCTCGTGGAGCAGGTGGCTGGAGAGGAACACCGTGGTGCCGAAGCGGCGCGGCAGCGCGGAGACGAGCGCGCGCATCTCGCGGATGCCGGCGGGGTCGAGGCCGTTCGTCGGCTCGTCGAGGACGAGCAGCAGGGGCTCGCTGAGGAGCGCGAGCGCCAGCCCCAGGCGCTGCTTCATCCCGAGCGAGAACGTGCCCACCCGCTGGCGCGCCGCGTGCGCCAGTCCGACGACCTCGAGCACCTCGTCGATGCGCCGCGGCGGCACCTCGCGCAGCAGCGCGGTGACGCGCAGGTTGTCCCGCGCGGTCAGGTGCGGGTAGAGCGAAGGCGTCTCGACGAGCCCGCCCACGAGCCTCAGCACCGAGCGGCGCTGAGGCGTCAGCTCCTCGCCGAAGAGCCTGACCGTCCCCCGCGTGGGCCTGACGAGCCCGAGGAGCATGCGGATCGTCGTCGACTTCCCTGCGCCGTTCGGGCCGAGGAAGCCGTAGACGCTGCCCTGCGGCACCGCCAGGTCGACGCCGTCCACCACGGCCGCGTCGCCGTAGACCTTAGTGAGGCCGGAGGTCTCGATCATCACCTGGCCACCCGCCGCGTCGCTTCGTGGGTCATGTCCTTCATGCCGGAGGAGGTTAGGCGGGTGCCCGGCCCGGCGGCCATCGAGGTTCCTTACGCCGGGGCCGCGAAGCTTACGGTGGCGTCACGTAGGCGGCCGGGAACTGGTGAACGGCGAGGGGCCGCGGTAGGCCCGTGGTCCACCGGGCGCCCTGCGTTGGGGCCGGAGGGGCGCTCCTCGCTCTGCCGCCTCGACCGCCTGCGCCCGGGCGCCGCAAGGCTTATGTTCTCCCGCATGCCGAGCGCGACGCTGGACAGCTCCGACGCCCTCCGTGAGATCTACGACCGCATCGAGCGCCGCTACCAGGGCGAGCGCGACTTCCTGCGCGCCGTCGACGAGGTCCTCAGCAGCCTGGGGCCGCTGGTCGCGAAGCACCCCGAGTACCTCGAGGACAAGCTGATCGACCGCATCTGCGAGCCCGAGCGGCAGGTGATCTTCCGCGTCACCTGGACCGACGACAAGGGCGAGGTCCACGTGAACCGCGGCTTCCGCATCCAGTTCAACAGCGCACTGGGCCCGTACAAGGGCGGGCTGCGCTTCCACCCGACGGTCACGCTGGACACGGTCAAGTTCCTGGCCTTCGAGCAGATGTTCAAGAACGCCCTCACGGGCATGCCGATCGGCGCGGGCAAGGGCGGCAGCGACTTCGACCCCAAGGGCAAGAGCGAGCACGAGATCATGCGCTTCTGCCAGAGCTTCATGACCGAGCTGCACCGGCACCTGGGCGAGTACATCGACGTGCCGGCCGGCGACATCGGCGTCGGGGAGCGCGAGATCGGCTACCTGTTCGGCCAGTACAAGCGCATCACGAACCGCTACGAGGCCGGCGTGATCACCGGGAAGGGCATCGACTGGAGCGGCTCGCGCGTGCGCCGGGAGGCCACGGGCTACGGCTGCGTCTACTTCGCGGAGGAGATGCTGTCCACGCGCGGGGAGTCGCTCGAGGGCCGCACGTGCGTCGTGAGCGGCTCGGGCAACGTAGCGATCTACACGATCGAGAAGCTGCAGCAGCTCGGCGCCAAGGTCGTCGCCTGCAGCGACTCTTCGGGCCGCGTCTACGACCCCGACGGCATCGACCTCGAGCTCCTCAAGGACCTCAAGGAGGTCAAGCGGCGGCGCATCTGGGAGTACGTCGAGCACCGCCCGCGCGCCGACTACAAGGCCGGCGCGACGGTGTGGGAGGTGCCCTGCGAGGTCGCGTTCCCCAGCGCGACGCAGAACGAGCTGAACGGGGCGGACGCCGAGCGGCTCATCAACAACGGCGTGATCGCCGTCGCCGAGGGCGCTAACCTGCCCTGCACGCCGGACGCCGTGAGGGCGTTCCAGCAGGCGGGCGTGATGTTCGGGCCCGGCAAGGCCGCGAACGCGGGCGGGGTGGCCACCTCGGCGCTCGAGATGCAGCAGAACGCCAGCCGCGACCGCTGGAGCTTCGAGATGACCGACGAGAAGCTCCGCGACATCATGAAGAACATCCACCGCCGCTGCCGCGAGGCCGCCGAGGAGTTCGGCCGCCCCGACGACTACGTGCTGGGCGCGAACATCGCCGGCTTCAGGAAGGTCGCGGTGGCCACCCGTGCGCTGGGGGTCATCTGAGGAGGGTAAGCCGACCACCTCGCTCGCGTGCTGCGTGCGGAACTCACGTGGCGACTTAGGCGCGGGCCCCGCCTCGGGATCGGCGCCGGCGTCTACAGGCCTGCCGAGGGGCCGGTCTCCATGCCGCCCAGCGCGGCCGCGGCGAGCACCTCGTAGCGGGGGCCCTGCGGTCCCAGGTGGCTCCGGTAGAGGCGCACCTCGGTGGCGCGCCAGGAGCCGAAGCGCTGCGCGCGGTCGAGCGATGGCGGCAGCGGCTGAGGGACGCGCGCCCGCGCCAGGGTGAGGTGCGGGTGGAACGGCTTGCCGTCGAGCTCGAAACCCTCGCTCTCGAGGGCCAGCGCGATACCGGTCTGCAGCGCGGCGAGCTGCCGCAGGTCGCCGGCGACGCCCGCCCACAGCACGCGGGCGCGGCGCTGGTCGGGGAAGGCGCCGAGCCCTGCGGCGGCGAGCTCCAGAGCGGGCGCCCCCTCCGCGCCTCGCCGTAGCGCTCGCTCGGCGGCGGCCACGCGGCCCTCCTCGACCTCGCCGAGGAACGCCAGCGTGAGGTGCATCGCGTCCGGCTTCACCCAGCGCCAGTCCCGGGGTCCGTCGCGCGCGACGCGCGCCAGCTCGGCGATCACGTCCTCGGCTATCGGTAGGGCGATGAAGAGGCGCGGCACTCCGAGCCGATGATTACCCACGCGCGGCCGCGCGCCGGTGCGGGACGAAGCGAAGGCGGTCCCACCCTCAGGCGGCTCGCCTCACGGTGAACCTCGGCCCGGTGAGCGAAGCTGGTGAGGTCTCATGGCGAACGCGGCGGGAGGCCCCTACCACCTGGAGCGGTTCCTCGAGGCCCAGCGCGGGACCTACGAGACCGCCCTGGCCGAGGTCCGCGCCGGCCGCAAGCGCTCGCACTGGATGTGGTTCGTCTTCCCGCAGGTCAGGGGACTGGGGCTCAGCGCGACCTCGCACTACTACGGCATCGCCTCGCTCGACGAGGCGCGCGCGTACCTCGAGCACCCGGTGCTGGGCGCCCGGCTGGTCGAGTGCACGGAGGCGCTCCTCGCCCACCGCGGCCTCTCGGCCGAGGCGATCTTCGGCTACCCCGACCACCTCAAGCTCCGCTCGTCGCTGACGCTGTTCAGCCTGGTGTCGCCGCCGGGCTCGGTCTTCCACCGGGCGCTAGACGCCTTCTTCGACGGCCGGCCCGACGAGCGGACGCTGGAGGTCCTCGGCGTCTCAGCCGGACGGGGCGAGGGCGGCGACGAGCGGTAGGTGTTCGCCGAGCGGGCGGCCACTCACCCGTTACGCCTCGAGGTCCACGCGGCCACGAGGCCCTGCGGTCCCGCGTCGCTACCCGTCGCACGCGGGGCCTAGACTGGTTCCACCAGAGGGTGATTCACCAAGTGGTGAATCACCGTTCGGTGAAACGGGAGTGCGCATGGCGGGTCAGGTCGACAACCCGTTCCGCATCGGCGAGCGCGTCTCGGGGTACTCGTTCGCCGACCGCGAGCTGGAGGTGGCGCGCATCAGGGAGGCGATGCTCTCGGCCTCGTCGCTGCTCGTCTACGGGCCGCGGCGCATGGGCAAGAGCTCGACGATCTACAACGCCGCCGAGTCGGCGCGTACCTCCAGGCCGAAGCCGATCGTCGTGTCCGCGGACGTCGCGACGGCCACGAACCTCTTCGACGTCGCGGGGCGCCTGCTGCGCTCGCTCTACCTGGAGACGCGCTGGCTCAGGCTGCGCCTCGAGGACCTGCTGGGTGGCCTGGCGCCGCGCGTGACGGTGAAGCTGGACGAGCACGGCGGGCCGCCGTCGATCACGTTCGGGATCGACCGCCGCACGGCCAGCGAGGAGGAGAGGCGGCGGGCGTTCGAGGCCGTGTTCGAGCGCCTCAGCCAGGTGCGCGAGTCGACGCGTCGGCCCGTCGCCGTGGTGCTCGACGAGTTCCAGGCCGTGACGCGCTTCGCCGGCGAGAGCTCGGAGTGGCACCTGCGCGACGTGATGCAGCGGCACGGCGACCTGGCGTTCGTCTGTGCCGGCTCCCAGGAGTCGCTGATCCACGGGATGATCGGCCCCGACCGCGCGTTCTACAAGATGTTCGACCTGCTGCACCTCGGGCCCGTCGACGAGCAGGTCTTCGCCGACTGGCTCGAGGAGCGGCTGGCGCGCGGCAGCGGGGTCGCGACGGGCGTCGGCATGGCGCTGGTGCGCATGGCCGGTCCCCGGACCCAGGACGTGGTGCAGGTCGCGAGGCAGCTCTACTTCCGCGGGCTCGCGGCCGGGCGGCGGGTGGAGGTGGCCGACGTGCAGGCGGCCTTCGACGAGGTCGTGCGGAGCGAGGCGCCGCTGCTGCGGAGCATCTGGGCCGAGCTCTCGGCGCAGCAGCAGGACGTGCTGCGGGTCGTGGCGCTCGGCGTGCAGCGCCTCTACTCGGCGGAGGTGCGGGACCAGTACGGCCTGCCGGGCGCGTCGTCGGTGCACAAGGCCGTCGAGACGCTCGTAGCGCGCGGGATCCTGGTGCGCGAGGGCAGCGCCGTCACGTTCGACAGCCCGTTCTTCAGGCGCTGGGTGCGCACCGAGGTGGCCTCGGACCTCGGGTGATGAGGGGCTCGAGAGCCGGCGCCCGGTCCGGCCGCGTCCACGCCGGCGGCGGAGCCACGGCTGCGGTCGTCGCGTCCTCCGGCTCCACGAGCGAGACGCGGAGCCGGTTGCGCAGCACGGCCCTGAGGCACAAGGCGTCGGCGGGCACGTCGCTGACGCCCACGAGTGTCAGGTAGTAGGTGCCGGTCTCGGTCGCCACGTGGTCGAACCCGTACGGGGTGCCATCGCCGGGCAGGTAGAGGTCGGTCGCGGTCGACGTGCCCGGCCCGCCGAGCTGGGCTTCGAAGTGCAGCCAGCCTCCGTCTACCAGCTCGACCTCGACGCGGAGCCTTTGGCCTTCCGCCGCCTCCTCCACTGCCTTCCTGTCCCTGCTGCGCTACTTGGTCAGCGCGAGCTCGGTCGAGGCGAGGACGATCCCGTTGTAGCTGACCGTGGTCTGGTACTGGCCAGGGGACCAGCTGCGGTCGGTCTTCAGGTTGAAGATGTAGTGCCCGTCGTCGTAGCGCCACGCCGTCGAGCCGGCCGCGAAGTCTTTGGCCTCGATGACGTCGCTGTCGGGCTGGGAGTCGATCTTGGTCAGGACCAGCTTGAGCCCTCCCGCCAGGTCGGTGGCCGGCGTGCCGTCGGCGTACGCGGGCGGGCAGAACTTGTGCGGGATCGTCGAGTTGATCTTGTGCGCGCTGTAGGGCGCCGCGTTCCGCAGCGGCGGCTCGAACCCGCAGCTGCCGCTGACGTCGAGGGTCACGAAGACGTCGAAGGTCATCGGGGCGCTGACGTTCGGGGCGTCGGGCGCGGTCTCGCCGTCCGGAACCGGGGCGCGGTACTCGGCGCTGTCCGCGGCCACGCACGAGACGGTCGCGGTCTGGCCTATCGCGATCTGGTACCCGTCGCCGGGATCGTCCCCGATGGTGCACGTGATGGTCACGGGCGGTGAGACCTCTCCGGCGGCCTCACCCAGGGGGCCGAAGTCCTTGGCCTCGATCGTGAACGCGCTCAGGTCCAGCGTGTAGCCGTTGATGTCGGTGGCGACGACCGTGACGTTCGACGGGAAGACCGTGAACTCCGGGGCGATCGTGTCCTGGACGTAGACGTGGAAGCTGCCGGTGGTGGTCAGGCCGCCGGAGTCGGTGACCGAGCAGGTCACCTCGGTGTCGCCGATGGGGAACTGGCCTCCGCTGAAGACCGGCTCATCGCCGACGGAGCAGGTGACCGGAAGGTCTCAGTCCTCTTCGTCTTGTGCGCTTACCGTGAACCCGACGGCCGCTCCCTGGCTGGAGGTCGCTTCCTCTGTGATGTGCTTCGGCAGGGTCAGGACCGGCGGCTTGTTCTCGTCTTGCGTCTCGCAGTCCCGGAACTCGACATGAACCGTGGCTGTGTTGGTGTCAGTCAGGTTGAGCCGCTGGCCCGGCTCGTCACCCGTCGTCTGCAGGTTGAACGGAGCGACGTCGAAGCTCGTCGTCCCTTGGCCGGTCGGCGACTCCGTGGTGACCGTGATGTCCACCTGGAAGTCCCTAGGAGGCCCCGACGCGGCCGGTACTTCGATCGTGGTGGCCTCGTCACCGATGAACGTAGTGCCGTCGTATGTCCATTCGGTGTAGACGTCGAAGTACGCGTCGGCACTCTGACTTCCCCTGACCGTGTATCCGATGGTCACGGTCACTGGCTGTAGCTCCTCCAGGGTGCAGCCGTCGCCAGGTAGGATCACCGGGTTCGTGGAGGTGCCGACAACCTTGGGGCCCGCATCCTGCAGGTTGCTTTGTGGCTCCAGAGTGGCGCCCCCACCGACCGGCGCCGGCGCCTCCGAACCGGCCGTCGCGACGATGACGTCACCTTGGGCCTCGGGTGCGTCGACCAGTTGGGTGCAGCCCGCCGCCACGACGACGAGCGACGCGGCCGCTAGACAGCGGACGAACGAACGTCACATGTTCCCCCCTCCTTACCGGCTCGCGCTGTCCTGCGCGAGCCATCTTCGGCGCTGACATCGAAGCTACCGAGCGTACGTTCGTGGGGGCGCTGACCCGTCACATCAGACCCTCAGAGCAGCCTCATGGGGGCGCGGGCCGCTCGCGCCGACGCACGGGCCGGGCCGCGGGTTCGCGCCTCGAGGTCGCTGAGCCGCACCACGAGCGCGCCGAGACCTGGCGCGGCGCTCGGGTCAGCGGGTAGGCTCTCGCGCCATGGCGGGTAGGGCGGCGTCCCTCAGGGGTCTCAGGCGCAAGGTCCCCGAGCGCCGCGTGGTCGCGGCCACGGTGCTGCGGCGGGCGCGCCCGAGCCCGTCGTTCGCCCGCGTGACCCTGGGCGGCGAGGCCCTAGCGCGCTTCGAACCGCTGGGCTTCGACCAGTGGTCCCGCATGTTCATCCCCCAGGGGCGGCCGGGCGAGCCGGGGTGCGGTCCGCTCTCCGCCTGGGCCCAGACCGCGCGGCCGGGCGACAGCGTTGGGGTCCTCGACCAGGGCCTGCTCTTCCTGCCGGAGCAGGCGACGGGACGCGTGATCCTCGCGGGCGACGAGACGGCGGTGCCGGCGGTCGCCGGGGCGCTGCGCGACATGCCGGCCACCGCGGTGGGAGAGGCGCTGCTCGAGGTGCCTCACGCCGCCGACGCGCAGGAGCTGGCGGCGCCCAAGGGCGTGACCGTGACGTGGCTGCCGCGAGAGGGGACGGGGCTCAGGCCCGGCGAGCTCCTGCTGCGCGAGGCGACCGCGCGGCTGGAGGCGACGGCATCGTCGGGCGTCGGCGAGGCCCGGCCAGTGTCGGCCGCCGGCGCGGGGGCCTCGCGCGCGGGCGCCGGCGACGAGCTCCCGTACGTCTACGCCGCCGGCGAGGCGGCGATGGCCGTGACGCTGTCCCAGACGCTGAAGAGGCGGCTCGGGTGGCCGACTAAGCGCTTCACGGCCGTGACCTACTGGCGCCTCGGCGCCTAGGCTGGCGGCCGCTCCTCGAGGGCTACGGCCCGGGCTGCCGGGCCTCGGTCGCCGCGCACCGCGTCGAGCACGGGGCCGCCGGGTCGGAGGTCGAGGACCGCCGACCCCGAGGACTGGTGGCCGAAACCGCCCGCATGACCCAGGGGTGCGCGTCGGGCGTGCAAGACTCGTCCCGGTGACGAAGAAGATCGGGTTCCTCTCGTTCGGGCACTGGTCGCCCTCGCCGTACTCGCAGACGCGCTCGGCGCAGGACGCCCTGCTCCAGTCGATCGACCTGGCCGTGGCGGCCGAGGAGATCGGCGCCGACGGCGCCTACTTCCGCGTGCACCACTTCGCGCGGCAGCTCGCCTCCCCGTTCCCGCTGCTCGCGGCGATCGGCGCCCGGACGAAGCGCATCGAGATCGGCACGGCCGTGATCGACATGCGCTACGAGAACCCGTACTACATGGTCGAGGACGCCGGCGCCGCCGACCTCATAGCCGGCGGCCGGCTGCAGCTAGGCATCAGCCGTGGCTCGCCGGAGCAGGTGATCGACGGCTGGCGATACTTCGGCTATGAGCCTCGCGAGGGCGAGACCGACGCCGACATGGCCCGCCGGCACGCCGAGGTCTTCCTCGCGCTGCTCGAGGGCGAGGGCTTCGCCCAGCCGAACCCGCGGCCGATGTTCCCGAACCCTCCCGGCCTGCTGCGGCTCGAGCCGCACTCGGAGGGCCTCAGGCGGCGCATCTGGTGGGGCTCGGCGACGAACGCCACGGCGGCCTGGGCGGCGCGCCTGGGCATGCACCTCCAGAGCTCGACCCTGAAGTTCGACGAGTCCGGCCAGCCGCTGCACGTGCAGCAGGCGGAGCAGATCCGCGTGTTCCGCGAGGCGTGGCGCGAGGCCGGTCACCCGTGGGAGCCGCGCGTGTCGGTGAGCCGGAGCATCTTCCCCCTGGTCGACGAGCGCGACCTCGCCTACTTCGGCCGCGAGCGCCACGACAGCGACAAGATCGGCTACCTGGACGAGGCTACCCGCGCGGTCTTCGGGCGCACCTACGCCGCGGAGCCGGACGTGCTCGTCGAGATGCTGAGGCAGGACACGGCGATCGAGGCGGCCGACACGCTGCTCCTCACGGTCCCGAACCAGTTGGGTGTGGACTACTGCGCGCACGTGATCGAGTCGGTCGTGAAGCATGTGGCGCCGGCGCTCGGCTGGCGGTGACGCCTGTCCTAGCGCGCGCCCGGGCATAGGGCCGCGGCCGGCGGGCGGGAACGGCCGCGCAGTGGCCCGCCGCGCGGACGTCGCCGGCCCATGACGGCCCGGTGGCAGGGGCCTAGAATCGGCGGATGATCACCTCCGGCTTGGTCAACGTCTACACGGAGGACATCGAGGCGGGCGTCCGCTTCTACCGCGACCTCCTGGGCCTGCGCGAGACCTTCAGGACGCCGCGCGAAGGGGTGCCCGAGCACGTCGAGTTCGCCGCCGGCGGCTTCGTGATCGGGCTCGGCGCCGTCGCGGCCGCCAGGCGCGTGCACGGCGTGGAGCCGTCGCCCGGCGCCCCGTCCATGGCGCTCGTGCTGTGGACCGACGACGTCGACGCGGAGTACGAGCGGCTGGTGTCGGCCGGCGTCGCGGCCGTGCGGGCACCGCGCGACGAGGGGAACGGCAACCGCGCGGCGCTGATCAGGGACCCGGACGGCAACCTCGTCGAGCTCGTGTCGAAGGCTGGGCGGGCCTAGGCAGGGGTGCCGGACCTCGGGGCCCGCAGCCCCTGCGCCAGCGCGTAGAGGCCCACCACCGCGCCGGCGGCGCCGGTAGCGAAGCCCACCGAGGTGGCCGCCATCGCGGCGCTGAGCCCGAAGTCGCCGAGGGGCCTGACTCCGTTGGCCAGCAGGGTGTTGAGGCTCATCACGCGTCCGCGCGCGTGGTCGGGGCTGAGGAGCTGCATGAGGGTCACGGCGGTGGTGCCCACGACGTTGCGCGCGGCGCCGTGGACGAGCAGCGCGGCGGCGCAGACGAGCAGCGAACCGCTCGAGGCGAACACCACCAGGGCGCCGGCCCAGACGGCCAGCGCGGCGAGGAACACCCGCGAGCGGCTGCCGCTGCCGAGGAACGGCTGGACGCTCGAGGCCAGGACGGTACCGGCCCCGACCGCGGAGAACAGCGCGCCCAGCTCCGCGCCGCCCACGTGCAGGACCTGCGCGGCGTAGAGGGGCAGCACCACCGACGGCGAGGGGCCCAGGAGCAGGAGCAGGCCGTAGCCGGTGACGACGGAGCGCAGGCCGGCGTGCCCGCCGACCACCGCCAGGCCCGCGCCGACGGAGCGGAGCAGCGGCTGGCGCCCCGCGGCCGGCGCCGGAGGGGCGTCGGTGCGCACCGACGCCAGGCACGCGATCACGACGGCGAACCCGAGGGCGTTCAGCGCGAAGTTGACCGTGAGGCCCAGCGTGGCTGCGGTGAGGCCGGCGAGCGCGGGGCCCACGGTCCCGGCCGCCGTCATGACCAGCGCGTTCAGCGCGGTGGCCCGCGGCAGCTCTGCGCGCGGGACGAGGTGGGGTAGGAGGGACGAGCGGGCGGGCTGGTCGAAGCTAGCGACCACGCCGGAAGCGAACGCCAGCGCCATGACGAGCGGCAGCGTCGCCGCGCCCGCGGCCGTGAGGACCGCCAGGGTCGCCGCCAGGCCCATCAGCAGTGACTGGGTGACGAACAGGACGCGCCGCTTCGGGAAGCGGTCGACGACGCTGCCGCCGATCAGCGAGAAGGCGATGAAGGCCACCGCCTGCGTCAGCGACACCGTCCCCAGCGCCACGGGCGAGCCGCCGCTGAGCTCGAGGACGAGCAGCGATTGGCTTACCACCTGCATGAACGTGCCGACCCCCGATACCGCCTGGCCCAGCCACACCAGGCGGTAGTCGCGGTGCCTGAGCACCGCCCAGGGGGCCGTGGCGCGCAGGGCCGCGGTCACCGGACGGCCCCCTCCGGCGCCCGCAGGTACCTCTCGGGCGCGGCCAGTGGCGCCGACAGGCTGCGCAGGAACGCCTCGAGCTGGGCGAGCTGCGCGTCCGACAGGCCGAGCGGGGAGAGCTCGCTGTGGCCGGCGGGCGCCCGCGGGGCCTCGTCGTAGTGCCTCAGCACCTCGGCGAGCGTCGCGAACTGGCCGGCGTGCATGTACGGGGCCGACTCCGCGACGTTGCGCAGCGTGGGCGGCTTGAAGGCGCGCTCCAGCTCGTGGCCCTCGGCCTTGAGGAACCTCAGCTCGGCGCAGTCGCGCGGCGCGGCGTCGCTCCAGGGGCCCAGGCAGTTGAACTCGCTCGCGAGGACCTGCCTGGCACCGACCGCGCGCCCCGGGTCCTCCGGCAGCTCGGGGCGTGCCGGCACCCCGGTGTTGTGGAACTCGTTGTTCGTGAACAGCGGCCCGCCGTGGCAGTTCGTGCAGCCGGCCTCGCCGATGAAGAGCCGCAGGCCGGCCACCTCGTCGTCGCTGAGGATCGCCCTCGCGGCCGCGCCGTCGCCGGCCAGCACGGCCTCGACGTAGCGGTCGAAGCGCGACTCGCCGGGCATCAGCAGGCGCTCGTAGGCGGCGATCGCCTTGCCTACGTTCACGAACACGCGCGTCACGTCCTCCTGCTGCTCCGTGGTCAAGGACTCCCAGTTCGCCCGCGCCGCGGGGTCCTCCACCGGTCCGCCGGTCGCGGGCAGACCCGAGAGGTCGGGCAGCGGCCCGAACACGGCCTCGTACTCGGCGGCGTAGTGCTCGGCGATCAGGTGCGCGTACTGGAGCCGGCTGCCGCCGTGCTCGACGGGGCTCTCGAGAGGCCCCAGCGCCTGGCTCCACTGGCTGTCGGCGCGGCCGTCCCAGAAGAGCCAGGGGCTGTACGCGGTGCCGACGACGGTCATCGTCCTGCGGGCCGTGGTGCCCACGCCCTCGCCCAGCGGCTTGCCGTCGGTGAAGCCGAGCTCGGGCAGGTGGCAGGTGGCGCATGCCACCCGGCCGTCGCCGCTGAGGCGGACGTCGAAGAAGAGCCTGTGACCGAGGTCGGCGGCGAGCGGGTCGTCGGCGTAGGCGTTCGAGGGGTCCGCCGGGAGGGGCGGAAGGCTGCCCAGCGAGAGACCCCGCAGGGTCTCCAGCTCCCGACCCGTCCAGGCGTCCCGCCGCGAGCCGGTCGCGAGGACTGCGGCGAGGACGAAGAGGGCGAGGGCGGCCGCGGCGGCCAGGTGCAGGGGCCTCCGGCTCGAGGTCACGTTCTCGCTAGGGGGCGCGTCGCCCATGGCGTTGCTCCCGGACCTCGGCGCTCAGTCGAGGACGAAGTTGAAGCGGACCTGGTCGGTGCCGGCGTCGGACTCCACCACGAGGTCCATGACCCACCAGCCGCCCATCTGGAACTTCACGCCCTCGACCAGGTACCGGCCCTCGCCGAGGTACTCGGTCACCACGGGGCGCGTCGGGAGGCCGTGGCCGTGCTGCGGCATGTCGCCGTCGACGCTGATGCGCGCGTGCTCCACGGGGCGTCCGTCGGCGGTGGAGAGCGTGAGGGTCCAGGCGTGGATCTCGTTCACCGGGATCGGCGTCTCGGAGGGCTCGTAGCTCACCGTGTAGAGGCCCTTCTCGGTGGGCAGGGTCGTGGAGAGGTCGAGGTCGCTCGGCACGTAGCTCATCCACAGCCAGCCCACGACGACGAGGACGAGCACGAGGCCCGTGGCGACGACGCCCGCGATGCGCCAGCGCTTGGCGGTCTTGCTGGGTCCGGTGTTGCTCATGTGGGTCCCCTTCCGTTCGCGGCGTCCGCCGCTGGTCTCGGCGCTCCGTCTCGCGCCGACGGTCAGGTTCCCGCGTGGCCGTAACGCCACCGTCACGGCAGCGTCAGGCCAGAGCCTCGGCCCTTCCCCGGGCACCGCCGGACCCGACCAGGACCGCCCGCGCTGCGGACGGCGCCGGGAAGCAGCGCCGGGCGAGGACGGCGGGTAGGATGCGCCGACCCCGAGGCGCGCGTCGAGTTCGGTTCGGCGTCGGCGGGGCGTTCTGGAGGGCCGCCGTGCCGGACGAGGCAGACAGGCTGGAGATCCGGCTGCTGGGCGCGTTCGCCGTCACCAGGGGCGGCGCGCCGGTGAGCATCGGGTCGCGGTCCGCCCAGGCGCTGCTCGCGTACCTGGCCCTCACGGCCGGGGCGCGGCACAGGCGCGAGCGCCTCGCGGCCCTCCTCTGGCCAGACGCGGGCGACGAGAGCGCGCGCCAGAACCTCCGCAACGCCCTGTGGACCCTGCGCAAGGCGCTGGGCGAGGGCGTCATCGTCGCCGACAAGATCAGCGTGGGCATGGACCCCGGCGCGGGCCACCGGCTGGACGTGGCCGAGCTGTCGCGGGGCGGCGGCGTGGAGGAGCTCGAGGCCGCCGCATCCGCCTACGGCGGCGAGCTGCTGCCCGGCTGGTACGAGGAGTGGGTCCTGCTGGAGCGGGAGCGCCTCCGCGCCGAGCTCGACGCCAGGACGGGAGAGCTCGTCGAGCGCCTGCTGGCGGACGACCGGGCGGCCGAGGCGCTGCGTTGGGTCGAGAGGTGGCTCGCCCACGGGCAGGCCCCGGAGCCGGCCTACAGGTACCTGATGCTGGCGCGGCACGCCCTGGGCGACCTGGCCGGCGTGGCGAGCGCCTACAGGCGCTGCGTGAAGGCGCTCGAGGAGGAGCTGGGCGTCGAGCCGTCGCCGGAGACCCGCGCGCTCCACGAGCGCCTCCTGAACGGCGGGGGCGGAGCGCCGGCCGCCGGCGCCGGAGCGTGGGCCGGCC
>Ga0065723_100186_pt1 | contig 34457 bp, 30 predicted proteins | sample TheenrcuSG05Z960_FD_59110 | JGI IMG/M metagenome (GOLD analysis project Ga0065723, IMG submission 59110) | Thermophilic enrichment culture from UC Davis - Sample SG0.5Z960 | ecosystem: Engineered > Solid waste > Grass > Composting > Bioreactor | place: USA: University of California, Davis
GCGCAGCAGTTTCCGGAGCCGCCGGATCACGTCAAAGGAGGTGATGCCTTTCGGCTTGTCGATCAGGAGCACGGCGGCATCCCATCGCTCGGGCAGCCGGGGATAGCCGTACACCAGCGCGTCAGGGTTCTCCGGCAGCGGAGCGGGCATGGATCAGGAACTCTGATCTTCGCGGCGGGACCGTTCTTCGCGGATGCGCGCCAGCAGTTCCTCGACCCGCTGTGCCCGCTCCAGGGTCTCATCCAGGACGAAGCGCAGCTCGGGCATGAAGCGGAGCTGGTAGCGGATGCGCTGGGCCAGTGCCGCACGGATCTGAGGCGTCAGCTCCTGCAACCGCCGGAACGCCGCCCGTTTCTGCTCGGGCGTACCATAGATGCTCACGTACACTTTGGCGATCGACAGGTCCCGCGTGGGCTGCACGTCGGTGACCGTCGTCATAGGCGGCAGCTGGTCCCCGAATTCAAACTGCAGGATGTCGGCCAGCTCGCGCTTGAGCAAACTACCCACACGCTGCACCCGGATGCTGCTGCTCATCAGACCTCCAGTTTGCGCCGCTGTTCGACGATCTCAAAGGCCTCGATCTGGTCGCCCACCTTGATGTCGTTGAAGTTTTCGATACCCATGCCGCACTCGTAGCCGCTCTGCACCTCTCGCACGTCCTCCTTGAAGCGTTTGAGCGACGAGATCGCGCCTTCGTAGATGACCACGCCGTCGCGGATGACGCGCACGCGGTCGCCCCGGCGAATACGCCCTTCGAGGACCCGACAGCCGGCCACCGTACCGACCTTCGGGATCTTGAACGTCTCGCGCACCTCGGCCACCCCCACAATCTGCTCGGTCTTTTCGGGCGACAGGAGTCCCTCCAGAGCGTCGCGCACGTCTTCGATGGCCTGATAGATGACCGAGTAGAGTCGGATGTCCACGTGCTCGCGTTCGGCCAGCTGGCGGGCGCTGCTGGTGGGACGCACCTGGAAGCCGATGATGATGGCGTCGGAGGCCGAAGCCAGCATCACGTCGCTTTCGGTGATGGCGCCGACGCCGCTGTGGATGATGTTCACGGCCACCTCGTCGGTCGAGAGCTTCAGGAGCGCGTCGCTCAGCGCCTCGACCGAACCGGCCACATCGCCTTTGATGATCAGGTTGAGTTCCTTCAGGCGCTCACCCTGGGCCATGCGCCGGCTGATCTCGTCGAGCGAGATGCGACGCTGCTTGCGCAGCATCTGCTCGCGGCGAATCTGCTGACGCTTCTGGGCGATCGCCCTTGCTTCTTTTTCGTCGGGCACGACCACGAACTGGTCGCCGACCTCGGGCAGTTCGTCGAAACCGAGCACCAGCACCGGAATGGAGGGTCCGGCGGCCTCAACGCGGTTGCCCCGCTCGTCGAACATCGCCCGCACGCGGCCACTCGTCACGCCAGCCACGAAGGGATCGCCCACGCGGAGCGTCCCGTTCTGCACCAGCACGGTGGCCACGTTGCCGCGTCCTTTTTCCACGCGGCTTTCGATGATGGTGCCGACGGACGGGCGATTCGGGTTCGCCTTCAGATCGTGCAACTCGGCCTCCAGCAGTACCTTTTCGAGCAGATCATCGACCCCCTCGCCGGTCTTGGCCGAAACGAAGGCGCACTGCACCTGACCGCCGTACTGCTCGACCAGCACGCCGTGTTCGGCCAGCTGTTGGAGAACGCGCTGCGGGTTGGCCTCGGGCTTGTCGATCTTGGTAACGGCCACCACGATGGGCACACCGGCAGCTTTGGCGTGGTTGATGGCCTCGATCGTCTGCGGCATCACGCCATCGTCGGCCGCCACCACCAGGATCACGATGTCTGTCACCTTGGCGCCGCGAGCACGCATGGCCGTGAAGGCTTCGTGCCCCGGCGTGTCCAGGAAGGTGATGTACCGACCGTCCGGCAGCTCCACATGGTAGGCGCCGATGTGCTGCGTGATGCCCCCGGCCTCGCCGGCCACCACGTTCGTCTTGCGGATGTAGTCCAGAAGCGATGTCTTGCCGTGGTCGACGTGCCCCATCACCGTAACGATGGGTGCCCGCGGCTGCAGATCTTCCGGTCGATCCTCCGGGATTTCTATCTCCAGCTCGTTGTAGTCGGTGATGAATTCGACNTCGTAGCCGAATTCATCNGCCACGAACTGGATCGTGTCGGCGTCGAGCCGCTGGTTGATGGAGACGATCATCCCTGCATTGAAGAGCGTCGAGATCACTTCGCTGACCTCGACCCCCATCAACTCGGCCAGCTCGCCCACCGAGATATACTCCGTCACCCGGAGTTTGCGAGCTTCCTGCGCTTCTCGCAACGCCTCCCGTTCCCGTTCCTGCGCATGACGTTCACGCCGTTCACGGCGCCGGCGCTGACGTATGCGGCTGACGCCCTGCTCCAGCTCACGAAGCGTCTCCTGCAACGACTGTTCGACTTCCTCCTCGTCGACGCGGCGAATCCGCTTGCGTTTGCGTTTGCGCTTGCTTCGTGTTTTTTCCTCCTCCTCGTCCTCAACGGCTACTTTGACGACTTCTTCGTCCGGTGCGGGCTTCGCTTTCCGCTTCCGTTTGCGTTTGCGCTTACCAGACCGCGTCTCATCGTCTTCGACTTTCGACAGGTCGATTTTACCGACGACCTTGGCTCCCTGGAGCACCACCTGCGCCCGGATTACCTCGTCCTCTTCTCTCTTTTCTTCCACAGCGGGCTCAGGGGCCTCCTCCGTCGGAGCCGCTTCGGCCTCGGCCGCCGCAGGCGTTTCGGGCTCGGATGCCTCGGCCTCCGCCTTGGATTCCTCCGTCGCAGCCGCTGTTGCCACCGCTTCCACTTCTTCTTCCTGTTCAGGGGCAGGCGTGGGCTCGGCCGAGACCTCCTCGGCGACCTCCTCCGCCTCCACCGCTTCAACAGACGCAGCAGGCGCTTCAACCTCCGGCTCCCCGGTGGTTTCTTCGACGGCTGTTTCCGTAGCTTCCTGCTCGGTCTCTTCGGCGGCCGACGCTGAAGCCGGCACTTCTTCAACGGCTTCTTCTTCGACTTCTTCGACGGCCTCGGCCGCCTCTGCCTCCGCCTTCGCTGCCCGGGCGGCCGCCTCGCGCGCTTCACGCAATTCTTTCAGCCGGGCCGCCACCTTCCGGTCGTGGGCAAACACCTCCAGGAGTGCCTCGTAGGCGTCCTCATCTTCCAGGACGGCATTGGCTCCCCGACCGGAAAGCGCATGGGCATAGCCCAGCTCTTCGAGCTGCTGCTCAATGGTGTCGATCCCGACGTTCAGCTCTTTGGCCAGCTTGAACAGCCGGATTTTGAACTTCTTTGCCATAAGCGCCTGTTGCGTCCTCCTGCGATCGGCGTTCAGCCTTCCAGTTCTTCTTCGTCTTCTTCAAACTCCGAACGAATGACATGCATCACGCGCCGCGCGGTTTCCGCATCGAGCCCGGAGCGCCGCATCAGCTCTTCGACCGAAAGGTCGAGCACGGCCCGGGCCGTATCGCAACCGATCTCGCGCAGCCGCACGATGATCTCTTCGTCCAGCTCGTCGGCAAACTCTTCGATTTCGATATCCTCTTCGTCGGGGAGGATTTCCCGGTAGACGTCCAGTTCGTAGCCGGTCAGACGCGAGGCCAGCCGGATGTTGACCCCACCTCGCCCGATGGCCTGGCTGACCTCGTCGGCCCGCACGACCACCTTGGCACGCGGCGGGTTGGCCTCTTCGTTCAACGTGACCGAAAGCGGTCTGGCCGGCGCCAGCGCCCGCTTGATCAGCTCCCGGGGATCGTCGGACCACTCGATGACGTCGATGTTCTCGTTGGACAGCTCGCGCACGATGGCATGGATCCGGTTCCCCCGGAGCCCCACGCAGGCGCCTACGGGGTCCACCCGCTCGTCGTGGCTGACGACGGCCACCTTGGCGCGCTCGCCGGGCTCCCGCACGATTTTCTTGACCTCGACGATGCCCTCTTCGATTTCGGGCACTTCGAGCTCCAGCAGCCGCTCCAGAAAGACCGGATCGGCCCGGCTGATGATCACCTGCGGCGCACCGCCCGCCTCACGTCGCACCTCTTTGACGACCGCCCGGAGCGTGTCGCCCTTACGGTAACGATCGCGCGGGATCTGCTCCTCGCGCGGCAGGATCAACTCCGTGCGATTGTGCATGACCAGCACCTCGCGCCGGCGAATCTGATAGATTTCGCCGACGACGATCTCGCCGATCAGCTCGGAATATTCCTGATAGATTTTTTCCTTTTCCAGATCACGAATGCGCTGGCTGAAGGTCTGGCGCGCGGTCATGATGGCACGCCGGCCGAACTCGGCGATGCTCACCTCGCTGGCCACCTCATCGCCGACCTCGAAATCGGGGTCGATCTTGCGCGCCTCGCTCAGCTCAATCTGCGTGACCGGGTCTTCCAGCTCCCAGTCGGGCACAACCTCCCGGATATGGAGGATCTGGATGTCGCCATGATCCGGGTTGAAAATGATCTCGAACGCTTCGTCCGAGCCGTAACGCTTCCGGATCATGGCCCGGAAGACGTCCTCCACGATCAGCTGGAGCGTATCCCGGTCGATTCCCTTCGAGTGCGCGATTTCCGCAAAGGAAGATACCAGCTCGCTGTTCTGCATGGCTCACCTGTCATCGTCTTGGGGCCCGCCTTACCAGGGCAGGCAGACACGGGCCGATTGAATTTCCTGATAGCGCAGCCGGCGCTGCGACCCGTCGGGAAGCCGCAGCTCGATCGCCTCGGCATCGGCGCGCTGCAACGTCCCGCGCAGTCGCTCGGCCGGTGCATCGGCGACGGCCACCAGTTTCACCTCCAGCTCCCGCCCTACGTGCTTGGGATACTGGCGGGGATGCACCAGTGGCCGATCGACGCCCGGCGACGACACGTTCAGCGTGTACGGACCGGGCAACAGGTCGTCGCTGTCGAGCAGAAAGCCGATCTCCCGGCTCAGCTGCTCCAGGTCCCGAAGCGAGGGACCGCGATCTCCGTCGATGAAAATCTCGACCACGTGCGCGCCCCGTCGGCCGCGCACGACGACATCGATCAGAAAGAACGCCGTTCCCTGCAGCACCTCTTCGACGCGGGCGCGGATCTGCTCGATCAGCGCCGGCGTCCCGTGCGTCGTCTGCGTCATGGTTATCGCTCGTTGCAAAAAACGCCCGCACCACGGACGGCCGGGCGTTACTACCTGAGCGGGTTGAACGAAAAAAGGGCGGCCTGAGCCCCCCTTTTCATGCACACCGACTCCGTTCCGTGGAGGCGACTTCACAACCCGCTCACTCCCGACGGCATAAACGACCGCTTCAAAAACGGGTTCCTCAGACCAGTGTGGGCCGGCGCTCGCTCTCGACGGGTTCCGGATAGTCGAGCATGTAGTGCAGCCCGCGGCTTTCGCGGCGCATTTGAGCGCTGCGAATGATCAGGTAGGCCACGGCGATCATGTTGCGCAGTTCGCACAGCCCCGGCGAGAGCCGGGCGCGACGGTAGAAGTCCTCGGTTTCTTCGTAGAGCAGCCGGGTGCGACGCAGAGCCCGCTCCAGACGAAGTTGCGAGCGCACGATGCCCACATAGTCCCACATGATGCGCCGCAACTCGTCCCGGTTGTGCGAGATGAGCACCCATTCCTGCGGGCGCTCGGTGCCCCGGTCGTCCCAGTCCGGCACCTCCGTACGCCACGTCTGCGTCTGGACGTACTGCACGGCGTCTTCGGCCGCCCGTCGGGCAAAGACGAGCGCCTCCAGCAGCGAGTTGCTGGCCAGTCGGTTGGCGCCGTGCAGCCCCGTGCAGGCCACCTCGCCGGCCGCATAGAGGCCGTGAATCGTAGTGCGGCCGTGCAGGTCGGTCAACACCCCGCCGCACTGGTAATGAGCAGCCGGCACGACCGGAATGGGCTGCTGCGTCATGTCGATGCCGTAGTCGAGCAGCGTCCGGTAGATGTTCGGGAAGTGGCGTTTGATTTCCTCTGCCGGCCGGTGCGAGATGTCCAGCCATACGTGCGGGTCGCCGCGCCGCTTGAGCTGGTCATCGATGGCGCGCGCCACAATATCGCGCGGGGCCAGCTCAGCCCGTGGGTCATACTTCGGCATGAAGCGCTCGCCGGCCAGGTTGTAGAGCCGGGCCCCCTCACCCCGCACCGCCTCGCTGATCAGAAACGAGCGTTCTTTCGGGCCATCGGGGTAGAAAAGCGTGGTCGGGTGAAACTGAATGAACTCCATGTTGGCCACGCGGGCCTTGGCCCGATAGGCCATGGCCACCCCGTCGCCCGTGGCCACCGGCGGGTTCGTGGTGTGCAGGTAGACCTGCCCGGAGCCGCCCGTGGCCAGCAGCGTGGCCTTCGCCAGAAACGTATGCACCACGTCGGCCCGCTCGTCCAGCACGTACGCCCCGAAGCAGTGGATGTCGGGACGCAGCCGCGAGACGTACTGGCCGAGATGATGCTCGGTGATCAGATCGACCGCATAATGGTATTCGAAAATATGGATGTTCGGGTGGGCGCGCACGCGCGCCAGCAGCGCCCGCTCGACCTCACGGCCGGTCGCGTCAGCGGCGTGCACGATGCGGTTGCGCGAGTGTCCGCCCTCCCGACCCAGATGCAGCCGGCCGTTTTCGTAGGTGAACTGCGCCCCGAGCGCGATCAGCTCGCGCACGCGATCGGGCCCTTCCCGGACAACCGTTTCCACCACCTCGCGGTCGCACAGGCCGGCCCCGGCCTCGAGCGTGTCCTGCACGTGCTGCTCGAACGAATCGGCCGCGTCCATGACGGCCGCGATGCCGCCCTGTGCGTAGTTCGTGTTCGACTCGACGCTTTCTTTTTTCGTGACGATGGCGACCGAGCCGTGATCGGCCACGCGCAGCGCAAACGTCAGGCCGGCAATGCCGCTACCGATGACCAGAAAATCGAATTGATAACGCTCGGGCATTTCAGGCGGCTTCGTTCACCTGCGACAGCAGGTAGGCCCGGATGAACGGGTCCAGGTCACCGTCCATGACGGCCTGGACGTCCGTCACTTTCGTTTCGGTGCGATGGTCGTTGACCATCGTGTAGGGCTGAAAGACGTAGGAACGAATCTGACTCCCCCACTCGATCTTTTTCTTCTGAGACTCTCGCTTGCGTTTTTCGGCCTCGCGGATCTCCCGTTCCAGCTGGTAGATCCGGCTTTTGAGCATCGTGAGCGCCCGTTGCCGGTTCTGAAGCTGGCTACGCTCTTCGGTGCACTCGGCCACGACTCTGGCCTCCTCGCCGTTCGAGAGCTTGCCGTGCCAGATCAGGCGGACGCCCGTCTCCACTTTGTTGACGTTCTGTCCGCCTTTTCCACCGCTGCGGAACGTCTGCATTTCGATCTCGTCGGGCCGGATGTCGACCTCAATCGAGTCGTCGATTTCCGGATAGACGAACACGCTGGCAAACGAAGTATGGCGCCGGCCGCTCGCGTCGAACGGCGAGATGCGCACCAGCCGGTGCACGCCGGATTCCCCCTTCAGGTAGCCGTAGGCATAGGGTCCGGCAATACGCAGCGTGGCGCTCTTGATGCCGGCCACGTCGCCCGCCTGGTATTCGAGCAGCTCCACGTCGTAGCCGTGTCGTTCGCCCCAGCGCGTGTACATGCGCAGGAGCATTTCGGCCCAGTCCTGGCTTTCCGTCCCGCCGGCCCCCGGATGAATGGTCAGGATGGCGTTCCGGTGGTCGTCGGGATCGGTCAGCAGGCTGCGCAGCTCCAGTTTGTCGAGCTGCTGCTCCAGGCGGGCTACTTCCCGCGCGATCTCTTCCTCCAGGTTCGCGTCGGGCTCCTCCTGCTGGAGTTCCAGCAGCGTCTGTACATCATCGGCCTGGCGACGCAGCTGCTCCCACGCCGCCACCCAGGACTCTTCTTCGGCGATTTGCTTTTCGACCTCACGCGCCCGCTCCGGGTTGTCCCAGAAGCCCGGCGCTAGGCGCTCCTCGTTCAGCTTCGCGATTTTTTCTTTGCGCCCGGGGATGTCAAAGAAACCTCCCGAGCGTGTCCACACGCTCTAACAGGCTTTGGATTTTTTCCTGCATTGCAATAACGGATTTTGTTCAACTCCACAGCGCGGCTCTGGCAACGACAACCGCCCGCTCAGGTTTCCACCCGACGCTCCTCCTTCACGCGCGCCACAAACCGCTGAATCCGCCGCACCGCCTCCCGGATGTTCTCCAGCGACGTAGCATACGAACAGCGCACATAGCCCGCCCCGCTGGGACCGAACGCGTCGCCCGGCACCACGGCCACCCGTTCTTCCTGCAGCAACCGCTGCGCGAACTCCTCGGAACTCAGTCCGGTCGGCCGAATGTCCGGAAAGCAATAAAAGGCGCCCTCCGGCTCGAACGTGGGCAAACCGGCCGCGCGCAGACCATCCACAATCACGCGGCGCCGCTCGTCGTAGGCCCGGCGCATCCGCTCCACATCGTCCTGCGCCTCTCGCAGCGCCGCCAGGGCGGCCACCTGTCCCATCGTCGGCGCACTCATGACGATGTACTGGTGCAGCTTGTACATCGCTTTCAGGATGGGCTCGGGCGCGCAGGCATAGCCGATCCGCCAGCCCGTCATCGCATAATCCTTGGAAAAGCCCCCCAGCAGCACGGTGCGCTCCCGGAGCCCCGGGATCGACGGCACGCACACGTGCCCCTCCTCATAGGCGCGGCCGTAGATCAGCCGATCGTAGATCTCATCCGAGATGATAAACAGGTCGTGCTTGATCACCAGCTCGCCGATCTCCTCCATCGTCTTGCGCCGCAGCACGGCTCCGGTCGGATTGTTCGGGTAGCCGATCATGAGCACCTTCGTGCGCGGCGTGATGTAAGGCTCCAGATCGGCGGCCGTCACCTGGAAGTCGTTCTCCACCGAGGTCGGAACGTAGACCACCCGGCCGCCGGCAAATACGGCGGTCGGTCCGTACGAAACAAAGCAGGGCTCCGGAATGAGCACCTCGTCGCCTGGCTCCACCAGCGCCAGCATGGCCAGCTGGATGCCCTCGGCCACGCCGACGGTGACCAGAATCTCGCGCGCCGGATCGTAGTGCACGTCGTAGCGTCGGGCCAGCTCTTCGGCAATGGCTTCCCGGAGCTCCATCAGGCCGGCGTTGGCCGTATAGCCGGTCTGTCCGGCCCGCAGCGAGGCGATCGCCGCTTCGATGGCCGCCGGCGGCGAGACGAAATCCGGCTCGCCGATGCCCAGCGAGATCACGTCTTCCATGGTGGCGGCAATCTCGAAAAAGCGCCGAATGCCGCTGGGCGGTACGACGCGCACGCGCGTGGCCAGCCGCGCTTCCAGCGACGACAGCAGGGCGGAACGATCCGTCATGGGCTTCATCGTTCGTCGTAGCAGCAATGAACTTGAAATATACGGCTTTTCTTCACGGCAAAAGCAGACACCCGGCCTCTGGCAAGAAGCACCGGGATGTCCTATCTTAAGCAGGAACCCTTCGGAAACGCTTCCAAACAGACGACAGGTTTCCTCATGGCGACGATTTTTCACAACTACATCAACGGCGAGTGGGTCGAATCGGCCTCGGGTCGCACGTTCGAGGACCGCAACCCGGCCCGCTGGTCCGATCTGATCGGTCTGTTTCCCCGGTCTGCTGCGGAAGACGTGGACCGGGCCGTCGCGGCTGCCCGGGCGGCTTTTCCGGCCTGGCGTCGCATGCCGGCGCCCCAGCGCGGCGAGATTCTGCGCCGGGCGGGCGATCTGCTGCGCGAACGCAAGAATGAAATTGCCCGCGCCATGACGCGCGAGATGGGCAAGCCGTTCTTTGAGACGCGCGGCGACGTGCAGGAGGCCATCGACACGGCCTACTACGCGGCCAGCGAGACGCGCCGCCTCTTCGGACACACCGTGCCCAGCGAATTACCCGACAAGTTCAACATGACGATCCGGCAGCCGCTGGGCGTGGTGGGCGTGATCACGGCCTGGAACTTCCCGGTGGCCGTGCCGAGCTGGAAGATCTTCCCCGCACTGGCCTGCGGCAACACGGTGGTCTTCAAGCCGAGTGAGGACGCCCCGCACAGCGGGATGCTCTTCGTGCAGACGCTCATTGATGCGGGCGTGCCACCGGGCGTGATCAATCTGGTGCACGGCGACGCCGAAGCCGGCGCAGCGCTCGTGGAGCACCCGGACGTCAACGCGATCTCGTTCACCGGCTCTTCCGAAGTCGGATCGCGCATCGGCGGCATCTGCGGCCGGTTGCACAAGCGCTGTTCGCTGGAGATGGGCGGCAAAAATCCGCTCATCGTAATGGAAGACGCCGAGCTGGACCTGGTCGTCAATGGCGTGCTCTGGGGCGCCTTCGGCACCACGGGCCAGCGCTGCACGGCCACCAGTCGGCTCATTCTGCACGAAGCCGTACACGACGAAGTCGTCGAGCGCCTCTGCGAAGAAGCCCGCCGCCTGCGCCTGGGCGACGGCAACGAGGAAGGCACCGACATGGGCCCGCTCATCAATCAGGCTGCGCTCGAAAAAGTGCAGCGCTACGTCGAAATCGGACTCAAGGAAGGAGCGCGGCTCGTGCTCGGGGGCAAACGCGCTACCGGCCCGGGCCTTGACGACGGCTTTTTCTTCGAGCCCACCATCTTTGTGGACGTCCGGCCTGAGATGCGCATTGCGCAGGAGGAAATTTTCGGGCCGGTGCTCTCGGTGCTGAAGGTGGGCTCGCTGGAAGAAGCCATCGAGGTGGCCAACAGCGTGCGCTACGGGCTTTCGTCGTCCATCTACACGCGCGACATCGGACGGGCCTTCCGGGCCATTCAGGAGCTGGAGGCCGGCATCGTGTATGTGAACGCGCCCACGATCGGCGCCGAGGCGCACCTGCCTTTCGGCGGGGTCAAACAGACCGGCAACGGGCACCGCGAGGGCGGCTGGGAGGTGTTCGATTTCTACACCGAAACGAAAACCATCTACATCGACTACAGCGGTCGCCTGCAACGGGCGCAGATCGACACGGCCCAGGACTGATCAGGTTTCTTCGTCGATGAGGAGCACGTGCCGGAAGTAGACCTCCTGCTCGAAGGAGGCACCGAGCGCACCGGCCACCAGGCCCAGCGTGGCCACAAAGCCGGCAAAGGTCAGGTAGTGCCGCCAGGTGGGCTCCAGCGCAGCCCATCCGCTGATGAGCCGGAAGGAGAAAAGCAATTTGCCGATCAGCAGCACGGCCAGGAAGATCAGCAGGAACGTCGTGGCCATACCCAGCACGACGGACACGGTGGCGGCTATGCCGGCCACGGTCCGCTGCTCGCTGAACCGCGTCTCCCAGCGGTGACGTCGGAGCAGATGCTGACGCTGCAGTAGATAAAGCGACGTGGCAGCCAGTGTCAGCAGCGCCAGTGCGGCCACGCGAAGGGGTGGCTGGCTCATCCCCAGCTCCCAGACCTCGGCCGTCATGAGCAAAAAGACCAGGGCGGAAAAGGCGGCCGTGGTCAGGCGGCTGAAGCGCAGCGGAAAAAGCCAGGGCTCGACGTCACGCACGGCCTCCCAGATGTTGCGCCACTCACGCCAGAGCACCCGCAGCCCGAAGCCCAGGCGGGCGCCCCGTCTGCGTGCCAGTCCGGGACGGCGATAGGTGGCCGTTTCTTCCAGGCGCTCGGCAGCCACCTCGCGCAACGCTTCTTCCATGCGATCTCGGTCCTGCAGGTAGCGCATCCGGTCCAGGTCGGCCGCCGTTTTCAGGTCGTACATAAAATCGGCGGGGTCGTCCTGATGGGGCAGGTCGTTCAGATGACCGAGGAGGTGCACGGCCAGGGCCGTCACGCGGCGGGCGATCGTTTCAATGCGTTCATCTTCTTCGGCCTGTTCGTCCTCCACGATCGGATCGAGACGCTGCGTCGAGATCACGGCAGCGTCGAGCGCCGAGGAAGGCGCCCCCAGCGCGAACGGCTTGTAGTGGCTTTTCAGGGCGGCGGCCGTCACCACCAGCACGAAGTCCCAGCGGCCGTGGTCCCGCTCGTCGGTGGCTGCCTCCAGCAATTCGATCGGCTCGACGGGCGAACCAGGCCGCAGCTCCCGGCGCCAGACCACCGGAAAGCGCCAGGCAAAGCCGGGAAACCACGTCGTGATCAGCTCGGCCAGACGCGTTCGGGCCAGCGCCAGCGCGCGCCGGTCGACTTCATCGAAAGCGCCGGCCAGCACCCAGCCCACCTCGACCGTCAGTTCACGGTCGGTGGGTGCTGTGACCGGCGCTTCCACTTCCAGCGTGGCCCGAAGCTCGTCCGCCATACGGTTATGTCCGGTTCGTTACAATGCGGCCGCGTGCTCCGCATGAACCGGCAACGCGACGCTTCGTTTCTGGCATGTTTTTACAGACAGGAAACCATCCGGTTACTTTCATGCTGCTGGCGGCAGGCCTGCAATTGCCCTTTCTGGGCGAACTGGTGACGCTGCTCGGGGCCGGCACGGCCATCGCCTACCTCTGCTATCGGCTTCGGCTGGAGCCGGTGGTGGGCTTTCTGCTGGCAGGCGTGCTGGTCGGCCCCGGCGGCATCGGTCTGGTACAGAACGAAACGCTTATCGGCCGCATGGCCGAAATCGGCGTTATTCTGCTGCTATTTTCGATCGGCGTCGAATTCAGTCTGGAAAAACTGGCACGTCTGAGCCGTCTGGTGCTGGGCGGCGGGCTGCTACAGATGGGCGCCACGACGGCGCTGGTTGCCCTGCTGTTGCACCTGCTGGGGACGACCTGGCCTGTCGCCATTTTCACGGGCACGCTGGTAGCACTCAGCAGCACAGCGCTGGTGATGGGCCTCCTAGCCGAGCGCGGCGAAACCGGAAGCGCGGCCGGACAGGCCAGCCTGGCCATCCTGATCTTTCAGGACCTGGCCGCCGTCGGGCTGGTGTTGCTCGTGCCGCTCATGGGCGGCGCGGGCGGCTCCGCCGCGGACGTACTCTTCACCCTGGTCAAAGCCCTGCTCATCATCGGCGTGGTGCTCGTGCTGGCGCGCCTGCTCATTCCCCGGTTGCTCGACTACGTGGCCCGCACCTATCGACACGAACTGTTTCTGCTGACCGTGGTCACGCTCTGCTTCGGGACGGCGTTCGTGACCGGGCTGTTCGGCATCAGCCTGGCCCTGGGCGCCTTTCTGGCCGGGCTGGTCGTCAGCGAGAGCCCCTACGCCGAGCACACGCTCAGTGAGATCCTGCCGCTGCCACGGTCTTCAATGCCATGTTCTTCATGTCGGTGGGCATGTTGCTGGACGTGCGTTTCGTGCTGGCCCATCCCTGGCTGGTGCTTGGCATTGCCCTGTTCATTGCCCTGCTGAAAGCGCTGGTGACGGGTGGCAGCGTGCTGGCGCTGGGTTACGGACCGCATGTGGCCGCCGTCGTCGGGCTCGGGCTGGCGCAGATCGGAGAGTTTTCCTTCGTGCTGGAACGGCTGGGTCGCGAAGTGGGCCTACAGCCGCTGGGACGTCCGGACGGCGACGCATTATTCATCGCCTCGGCGGTGCTGTTGATGCTGGCCACCCCGCTGCTGCTCCCGGCCGGACATCGGCTGGGACGCTGGCTGGAAGCGCGCTGGCCTGTCCGGTTGCCGGCCGAACTGGCTACCAACGGTCAGGAAACCACACTTGAAGACCACCTGATTCTGGTCGGCTACGGCCGCGACGGGCAGCACCTGGCCTGGATGCTACGCCCGCTGCAACTGCCCATGCTGGTCATCGATCTGGACCCACACCGCGTGCTGGAAGCCCGCGAGGCCGGCCTTCCGACGCTGCTGGGCGATGCCAGTCGCCGCGCCATTCTGGAAGCCGCCGGCATCCGCCGGGCCAAGGCGCTCGTGGTCCTCATCGACGATCGTACGGCGGCCGAGCGTCTGGTGCGCCTGGCCCACTATCTAAACCCCACGCTGCGCATCATTGCCCGCGCCGGCCTGCTCCGCGACGTCGATGCGCTGCGCGAGGCCGGCGCCGATCTGGTCGTACCTGAAGAACTGGAAACCCCGCTGCGGCTCTTCTCGCACGTGCTCGACGCCTACGGTCTCTCGGCCGAGGAGGTGGCCGCCGAGATCCAAGCGCTCCGAGCCGAAAACTATCAGGCCTTCCGCCACCCGGAGCAGGTCAAGCACGTGCTTTCGGCGCTGACGCAGGACCAGTTGCACACGCGCGAAGTGACCGTACATGCCAGCGCGCCGGCCGTCGGGCGCACGCTTTCCGAACTGGCGCTGCGTCCACGTTACGGCATCACCGTGCTGGCCGCCTACCGCGACGGCCGCCTCATTCCCAGCCCGGGCGGCGACTTCCGGGTACGGCCCGGCGACCGGCTGGTGCTGGTCGGCCCGGCCCAGGCGTTCGTGGCCTGCAGTTTGCTGTTCCGCACCCCGCTCAGCGCACACCACGCGCGGCAGCTCGGCTTCTCCGAAGAAGAGACGGCCGAACTGGAAAAGGTGGAGCCGCCCGCTCAGCCTTCCCAGTAGGCCCAGTAGCGCCGATCCGGCACGCCATAGTAGCGGAAGGGCTGCCGTTGCTTCCGTGAATAGAACAGGCCGATGAGCAGCAGCCCGGCCACGAAGCCGCCGATATGGGCCCAGTAGGCCACACCGCCGCCCACCTGTGTGAAGGCCGCCGAGGTGAGTCCGCCCACGATCTGCAGCGCAAACCACCAGGTCAGTACGAAAACGGCCGGAAGCGCCACGATCGGGAAAAAGAACAGCAGCGGGACCACCAGAAAGACCGTTGCCCGCGGAAACAGCACCAGGTAAGCGCCCAGCACGCCCGAGATGGCCCCGCTGGCGCCGATGGCCGGCACCGTGCTCGTGGGATTCATGAGCACGTGCGCAATGCCTCCGGCCAGGCCGCTGAGCAGGTAGAACACCAGAAAGCGCCCGGAGCCGATCGTCCCCTCCAGCGACTTGCCGTAGACGTTCAGGTAGATCATGTTGCCGATCAGGTGGGCAAAGCCGCCGTGCAGGAACATGGACGTAAAGAGCGTCAGGAGCACTTCGGGCTGCTCCTGCCAGTTCATGATCCAGGCCGGCACAGTCCCCCAGCGATACAGGAAGGCCTCCAGGCGCGGCCCCTGCAGCAGCTCCACGAAGAAAAAGAAGACGTTCAACCCGATCAGCGTGTAGGTCATGAACGGGTAGTGCCGCTCGGGCACGTCGTCGCCAATGGGAATCATGCCTGTCCTTTTCCGGCTGGTCTGTCGGAGCGATACGGAAGCGGCACGTACTCCACAGACGGCCGCATACGGGTAGGCTGCGGATAGAGCGCCATGAGCGAGTAGATCTCCGGCGGCATGTCGGTCGAGACCGGCAGGCCGAGCGCCCGCACGTCTTCGACCCGGAGCGGATGATCGTGCGTCCACACCCCGCTGGTCAGCAGCCGGGCCACACGGGCAGCCTGCGCGGCCGGCATCTTGCGTTCGAGCAGCTGCCGCACGCTGTGCTCGACCTGCCCGAGCGCCTTTTCGGCCACGTCGGCCAGAATCAGCGTCTCGTCGCTGACCTGAGCGGAGCCCTTGCGGCGCACGGCGGCCAAAATGGATGCGGCCGCATACTGGCCGATCTGCGGATCGACCGGTCCGAGCACGGCAAACGGATCCATCACGATCTCGTCGGCCGCCAGCGCCAGCAGCGTACCGCCGCTCATCGCATAGTGCGGCACAAAGACCGTTACCCTGGCCGGATGCTGCGCCAGCGCCCAGGCGATCTGCTCGGCAGCCAGCACCAGCCCACCCGGTGTGTGCACAATCATATCAATGGGGCAGGCGGGGTCCGTCAGGCGAATGGCCCGCAACACCTCCTCGGCATCTTCGATGGAGATGTAGCGGTGAATGCCGATCCCCAGCAGCGAGACGGTCTCCTGCCGGTGGATCAGCGAGATCACCCGCGAACCCCGCTTCTGCTCCAGCCGCCGCATGATCTGCGCCCGGCGCGCTTCCAGAATCTGCTGGCGCAGCGCGGGCGTCAGGCTCATCAGAATGAGAAACAGGAAAAACAGATCGTTCATGATCCTGCAGGATGGTTACAGCAGCAGGTTGAAGATCTCCATAGCCCGCTCCCAGTGCAGGGGTTGCGGGTTTTTGACTTCCGGATCCAGAATCTTGAACGTCCGCGCCAGCGCCACCGTCAGCGCGCCGACGAGTCGGGGAAGCTCGGCTTCCACCTCGTAGCTGTAGCCCAGCCGAAGCGGCGGCAGTTCGGCCAGGTGTTCCAGGATGGGTTCCAGTTCCAGCTCGGTGTCGAGCGCCTCGAAGGCGCGAATGCTTTCGCGCAGGCCGTTCGTGATGGGCAGATCATGCACTTCAATGATGTCGCGTCCGTTCGCTTCGGCCGTGGCCTGCGCCGCCAGCAACAGGTCGTAAATCTTCTGACGAACAAAGTCGCTCAGACGTTTGAGGTCCTCTTTATCGACATCCAGTCCGGCGGCCATGCGAAACAGCCGCTCGAACTTGGAAACCGCCATCAGTCCTGCCATAGCACGTTCTCCGATTGGTTGAACATAACAAACCCTCCTTTTATGCGCCAGGACTGGCGCATTACTGAATAGAAGCCTCCTACTGTGCAATTATTGCTGCGCCCGCTGCAGCCCCACGCTCTGCAGCCGGATGATCTCTTTCGTGTCGTCCTCGCGCACGACTTCGATCGTACTCACAAACCCGTTGTCCTCCTCCACCACCCAGATCTCTTTGGGGTGATAGATGAGATGATCCAGTCCTTCCAGTGCCACCTCGAAGACGTTGTCCTTGGGATCGTAGGTAACTCCGATCACCCGGGCGTAGTCCGCTTCGAACTGATCTCCCAGCTTGGGGTCTACGATCTCCACGACAGCATCCTCAGGGTTCAGGTCTTCCAGAAACGCCTTCGTGAAATTGTCGAAGTATTCCTTCCACTGCTCGCGCGGAAGCTGTTTCGTTACCGCCATAGTGCCTCCTCCGGTTTGGGTTGGTGGTTGCCGTGACGCCTGCCGAAGTGGCAGGCATACAGACCGCCGCCTGCCCTGCGCAAGCTACAGGCCGATCTGCCAGAATCGACAGCATATAGCGCAAAACCCGTCCATTCTGGCACCCGGCATGGTTTTCCCGAGCGCTTCCGGGCGCGTGCAGGCGCGACAGCCTGTCGCTTCAAGGGCAAAGTTCAAACAAACCAACCGGAAAAAGCCATGGCCGACCGCATTTATTTCCCCGGTTTCACAACCCTGCACCGTGAGATGAACCGGCTGTTTGACGAATTCCTGCGGGGCGCTGAGGCGACCACCGAAGCGCCGGCTACCTGGACGCCCCGTGCGGATCTGTCGGAGACGGCCGAAGCCTACCTGATCCGCATGGATCTGCCGGGCGTGGCCAAGGAAAGCCTGGATATTCAGTTCAACGAGGGTGTACTGACCGTCTCGGGTGAACGGACGGCCGAGTACGAAGGCGGACAGGAGACGGTGCGGCATGTGGAGCGGCCGCACGGACGGTTCTTCCGGAGCTTCACGCTCCCGCAGACGATCGATCCGGCCGGCATCAAGGCGGAAATGCGCAATGGCGTGCTGACCATCCGCATTCCGAAGCTGGCCGCCCACCAGCCGCGGAAAATCACTGTGGAGTAATACGCGAGCCTCAAGACAGGCTCAACAGAGAAAAACGCCGGAGCTTCAGGTCCGGCGTTTTTCGTTTCAGCCCAGCGCCACGTCGAGCGTGAGCATGACGATCACGCCCAGCATGGTGCCCAGCGTGGCCAGGCGCTCGTGGCCCATGCGGTGCGTTTCGGGCAGGATCTCGTGGCTGATCACGTAGAGCATGGCCCCGGCGGCAAAGCCCATGGCCCAGGGCAGCAGCACGGCCACGTAGTGCACGAGCGCGGCCCCCAGCACGGCGGCCGGAATCTCCACCAGTCCCGAGCGCACGCCGACCATGCTGGCGTAGAAGCGGGCGCCCAGACCGGCACTGAGCGAAGAAACCGCCACAGACAGTCCTTCGGGGATGTTCTGGATGCCGATGGCCAGCATGAGCTGGATGGCCTCCCGGTAGTGACCGCTGCCGAAGCTGACGCCCACGGCCAGGCCTTCGGGCATGTTGTGCAGCGTGATGGCGATGATGAAAAGCCACACGCGACGGATGCGCTGCACGTCGGGGCCTTCGTGTCCTTTGACGAAGTGCTCGTGCGGCAGCCAGCGATCGCCGGCGTCCATTACCAGCGCCCCCAGGGCCAGACCGCCCAGCACCGGCAGCAGTCCGCCATACTCGATGCCCGGCAGGATCAGGCTGGTGAAGCTGGCCGTCAGCATCACGCCGGCCGCAAAGCCCAGCGCGGCGTCCAGAAAGCGCGGCGAGGGGCGGGGCCAGAGCAGCAGCACGAAGGCCCCGCCCATGTTCAGCGCCGCGATGACCAGTCCGCCCACCAGCCCCAGCCAGACGGGGTGTCCGTCCAGGGCTTCGATCACCGCTTCCATGGTGTGTCGTGCTTGCGCTCAGTCGATCTGCGGCAGTGCCTCCAGGCTCTTGCGGACGGCCTCTTCCGGGTACTCGTAGTCTTCGAGCTTTCCGGCCAGATAGGCCTCGTAGGCGCTCAGATCGAAGTGTCCGTGGCCACACAGGTTGAACACGATCGTGCGCGCCTCGCCGGCTTCGCGGGCCGCCAGGGCCTCCTGCATGGCCCCCCAGACGGCGTGCCCGGCTTCCGGCGCCGGCACGATCCCTTCGCTGCGGGCAAAGCTCAGCGCCGCCGCAAACATCGGGTTCTGAGGCACGCTCCGCGCCTCGATCAGCCCGGCCGCATAGAGCGCACTCACCTGCGGACTCATCCCGTGGTAGCGTAGGCCACCGGCATGGATGGGCGCCGGGATGAAGTCGTGCCCCAGCGTGTACATCTTCACGAGCGGCGTCAGACGGGCCGTATCGCCGAAGTCGTAGGCATAGACGCCCCGTGTCAGCGACGGTGCGGCCGTCGGTTCGACAGCCACGATGCGTGTCGTGCGGCCGGAGCGCACGCGCTCGGCCAGGAACGGAAAGACAAATCCCGCGAAGTTGCTGCCGCCGCCCACGCAACCGACGATCACGTCGGGCCAGTCGGCGCCGGCCAGCTCGAGCTGACGGATCACTTCCTGCCCGATGACCGTCTGGTGCAGCAGCACGTGATTGAGCACACTGCCCAGCGCGTACTTCGTATCGGCGCGCGTGGCCGCTTCCTCAACGGCCTCACTGATGGCAATGCCCAGACTGCCCGTACTGTCGGGGTCTTCGGCCAGCACGCGACGGCCAGCTTCCGTCTCGGTGCTCGGGCTCGGCACCACCGTCGCGCCCCAGGCCTGCATGAGCACACGCCGGTAAGGCTTCTGCTCGTAGCTCACGCGCACCATGTACACCTTGCACTCCAGCCCGAATACCTGACAGGCAAAGCTCAGCGCGCTTCCCCACTGCCCGGCGCCGGTCTCCGTCGTGATGCGCCGCACGCCCTCCTGCGCGTTGTAGTAGGCCTGCGGAACGGCCGTGTTGGGCTTGTGGCTGCCCGTGGGGCTTACGCCCTCGTATTTGTAGTAAATGCGGGCGGGCGTGTCGAGCGCCTTTTCCCAGCGGCGGGCGCGAAAAAGCGGCGTGGGCCGCCAGAGCCGGTAAACATCGCGCACAGGTTCGGGAATCTCAATATAGCGCTCGGTGCTCACCTCCTGGGCAATGAGCGCCTCGGGAAACAGCGGCGCCAGATCAGCCGGTCCCACCGGCTGCTTCGTACCGGGATGCAGCACGGGCGGTAATTCAACCCCCAGTGCACCCAGATCGGCGTTCAGGTTGTACCAGTGGGTGGGCAACTCCGACTCCGGGAGCAGGATCTTTACCGATTCATCCATGGCCGCTCGTGGACTGGTTACACGGAAGGAAAACGCTGGAAGATAGCAGGCNTCGGCCGTTTGCTCAAGTCGTCAGCGCAGATANAAGCGCGGCGGATCGTTGCCCACGTAGGCGCAGACCTCCAGGTGCTGCATGATGGGCGAGGCCTTCACCTTGTGCATGAGCACCTCTTCGACCTGAAACAGGCCGGTCACATGCTCCATATAGGCGGCGATGCGGACGGGCTTGCGCTCGCCCGGCCCGATATGCACGCGCACGATGGCGCTGGCCGAGTAGCGGTGGATGTCACCGATCATGGGATCACGGTTGATCATGCGCGGGATGCGCGAGCGACCGTGCGCCATGTCGGTCCCGTCGGCCACCAGCACCACCCCGGCCTCGACGCTGTGAATGCGGACGTTGCCCATGTGTCCCACGATGCATTCGTGCACCAGCGCCCGCAGCACGGCGATCATGGGATCGCCCTCGGCATAGACCAGCGACAGGTAGTGCTGGATGAACGGATCGACCAGCGTCAGCGCCCACTGCTCGTGCCCCTCGCGCGTGATGCCCATTCCGGCATCGTGCAGAAAGGCGGCCAGCGCCACGGCCACCTGGGCGTCCTCGTAGGTGCCCACTTCCTCTTCTTCGATGGAGGGACGAATGCCGCTTTCGTGCAACAGACGCAGAATTTTCAGCGCGTTGTACGTGACGATGCGCGCGTGAACCGGTCCGTGGTCGTTGTAGCCCAGCCGCCGCACCGACACCGCATTGGCATAGCTCAGGTAGTGGTGCAGCGTCCGATCGACCAGCAGGTGCGAGAGCAACGTGTGCACCCGCCCCTCGGTACGGCTCAGCAGCGCCCGGTCCAGTTCAAGTTGTTTGGCGCTGACGGCTTTCCAGTCGGGGAAACGATGCGTGGCGTCCCGGTACACAGGGGCTTCAGCCGCCACCTTTTCGGCCGCTTCGTCGGCGGCTTCTGCCGAGAGCGTGTCCGGCTTCTTTTCCGGTTCCATGGCNTTCTTCGAAATTGACTCGGCAGAAATAAAACAGGGCGGCACCCTGCAGGTTGCCGCCCTGTCGATTTATTTACCGATTGGTTTCAGGCGTCAGTCTTTCTTGTCTTCGGAGGTCTCGTCCGAAGGCTCTTCCCCGGTTTCGACCTCAGGGGCCTGCGCCTCGGCGGCCGGCTGTTCGGGAGCTTCTTCCGTCTCGGCCGATGCCTCCTGCTCGGCCTCCTGCGCCGCCTTCTCGGCCGCTTCGAGCTGCGCTTTCAGGTCTTCCAGGCCGCTGAGCTCACCCAGCGTGGTGGGTCCGGTGACCGCCTTGCGCTGGTACTCCTTGACGGCCTTTTCCTGCTGCTTGCGCTCTTCGCGGCGGCGCCGCTCTTCCTCGGCCCGCTGCGCCTCCTCTTCGGCCCGTTCCTTGGCCACCTCGCTCATGACGATCTCCCGGTCGGTGGCGCTGAAGCGGACCACGCGCAGCTCCAGCTCATCCCCCACGTGGTAGAACTCCTGGAAGTTCTTGCTGTGCTTGAGCTCGCCAGCCGGCACGAAGGCCTCGACGCCCAGCGGAAGTTCGACCACCAGGCCATTATCTTCAATCCGCACCACTTTGGCCTTATGGTCGGTGCCTTCCGCATAAACCGTGGCGAAGTCGTTCCACGGGTTCGTCTGGACCTGCTTGTGGCCCAGCGAGATGCGCCGGTTTTCCTCATCGACCTCCAGCACCACGACATCCAGTTCCTCCCCTTCCTTGACCACTTCACTCGGATGCTGGATGCGGCGCGTCCACGACAGGTCGCTGATGTGGACGAGCCCGTCGATGCCCGGCTCGATCTCGACGAAGACGCCGAAGTTGGTGATCTTGCGGACCTTGCCGCGCAGCACCGTGCCCGGCGGGTAGCGCTTGGAGAGCCCCTCCCACGGGTTGGGCTCCAGCTGCTTCATGCCGAGCGAGATCTTCCGGCCCTCGCGGTCGATGTTCAGAATTTTCACCTTGACGAGCTGGCCGAGCGAGACCTTCTGGCTCGGATGCTTGATGTGGTCGGTCCAGCTCATCTCGGAGATGTGCACCAGCCCTTCGATGCCCTTCTCCAGCTCGACGAAGGCGCCGTAGTCCGTGATGGAGACCACCTTGCCCTCGACCACGTCGCCTTCCTTGTACTTCTCGTCGATATTCTCCCAGGGATGGGGCTGGAGCTGCTTCAGACCCAGCGAAATACGCTGGCGCTCCTTGTCGTAGTCCAGCACGACGACGTTGAGCTTCTGGCCGAGCTGCACCAGCTCCGACGGATGCGAGACGCGCCCCCAGGAGAGGTCCGTGATGTGCAGCAGGCCGTCGACACCGCCCAGGTCGATGAAGACGCCGAAGTCCGTGATATTCTTGACGGTGCCTTCGAGCACCTGGCCGGGCTCCATCTTCGAGAGAATCTCCTCGCGCTGCTTCTGGAGCTCTTTCTCGAGCAGGGCCCGGTGCGAGACGACGACGTTTTCGTTGGCCGGGTTGATCTTGACGATCTTGAACTCCATGCGCTTGCCGATATAGGCGTCGAAGTCGCGCACGGGCCGCACGTCGATCTGAGAACCCGGCAGGAAGGCTTCCAGGCCATCGAAGATCTCGGCGATCATGCCGCCCTTGACGCGGCGCACGATCGTACCCTCGATGACCTTCTCGTTGTAGTAGGCGTCTTCGACACGCTCCCAGCGCCGGACGCGATCGGCCTTGAGCTTCGACAGCACGAGCTGGCCCTGTGCGTCCTCCAGCCTTTCGACGAAGACCTCCACCTCGTCGCCCGGCTTGATCTCCGCGTCGCCAAACTCGTTGCGCGAGACGATGCCGGTGCTCTTGAAGCCGATGTCGATGATGACCTCCTTCTCGCCGACGGACAGGATGCGGCCCTTGACGATCTCGCCCTCGTGAACGGTCGTGAAGCTCTCCTCGATCTGCCGGAGCAGTTGCTCGTGGAAGGGATCGATCTCGCGCGTTTCCTGCTGCTTCTCAAGGTCTTCCAGCTTCACGACCGGGCCGGTGATCTCTCCCTTGAAGCCCAGGACCGGCCGCGCCTTCTGCGCTGGCGCTTCGGCCACCGGCTCCGGCTTGGCTTCGGGCTCGGGGGTCTCCGGAGCCGCTTCGGCCTCAGCTACCGGAGTCCCGGTGGCCTCAGGTTCAGCTTCGGCGGCTTCCGATTCGGCCGCCGGTGTTTCGGCGGTCTCAGGCTGGGCCGCTTCGGGTGTCGTAGCCGTTTCTGCTTCAGGCTGCGGTGCTTCCTCCTGCGGTTTTTCGGGCGTCTCTGGCATTTCAGAGACCTGGGTTGCCTGTTCCTGCTTCTGTTCGTCTGCCATAGACTTTTTCTTCCGAAGGCAAGACCCGGGCACTTCAGGAGAAGCGAGCCTCGCCTTCCGTTCCTCGTTTGGTGTACCCGTCCGGGCTTCTCCGGCCACACCGGACGGGCCGGGTTTAAGGGTTCAACATGTTACGAACACGCGGGCATTCAGAACGCAAAACCGGAGGCCCGCGCTCCGGTCTCCGCCTCAAGCGTGCCGCTAAACGTGCAAACGACGCTGGCGTTCCCGCACCAGCTCATACACGCGCTGCACCTGTTCGTCAATACTCAGCGAAGTCGTGTCGAGTTCGACGGCGTCGTCGGCCTTGCGCAACGGCGCCACGGCCCGCTGCTGGTCCTGCGCGTCGCGTTGCAGGATTTCGGCCAGCACCTGTTCCAGCGGCACCTCCTGGCCGCGTTCGGCCAGTTCGCGCTGCCGCCGACGCGCGCGCTCTTCGGGATCGGCCACCAGAAACACCTTCACCTCGGCCTCCGGGAAGACCACCGTGCCGATGTCGCGGCCGTCGAGCACCACCCCGCCGTACTGCTGCTCCCACGCCCGGCCGATGCGCCGCTGCTCCTCCAGCAGGCGCGCCCGCACCTCGGGCCAGGCACTGATGCGACTGGCGGCCTGGCTGACCTCGGGCGTGCGGATGGCCTCCGTGACGTCCTCGCTGTCCAGAAAGACGCGCAGCCGGCCGTTGTCCCATGCGACGCGCAGCTGCACGCGCGCCAGGGCTTCGCGCGCCCGCTCCGGATCGAGCGTCGGATCCTGTCGGAGCAACGCCAGCGCCAGCGCCCGGTACATGGCCCCCGTGTCCAGATACGGGTAGCCCAGGCGCTCGGCCACCCGGCGCGCCGTGGTGCTCTTGCCGGCCCCGGCCGGTCCGTCAATGGCAATGATCACGGAACTTCCTGGGTCTGGTCCGATTTTTCTTCGCCGCAACCTGCAGGCGAGCCATGCGCAAACTGGCCCACCACGAAATTCCTCGTCCCGATCCCGAAACGCTCCGACGGCTGCCCCGCCACCCGATCGTGGTGGTGCTGGACAACATTCGTTCGATTTATAACGTGGGTTCCATTTTTCGCACGTCCGATGCCGCCCGCATCGAGAAGCTCTACCTGACCGGGATTACGGGCACCCCCGAACATCGCCAGCTCCACAAGACGGCGCTGGGCGCCGAGGAAACCGTACCCTGGGAGTACGTGCGCGATCCCGTGCCGCTGGTCGAGTCGCTCCGCAAGGCCGGCTATACGATCGCCGCGCTCGAGCTGACCGACACGCCTACCTACACACACCAGTTGCCGGACGACATCTTCCCGCTGGCGCTCATCGTCGGCCATGAGCTTTACGGCGTGCAGCCGGCGCTGATCGAACGGGCCGACCTGGCGCTCGAGATTCCCCAGTTCGGAAGCAAGCAGTCGCTGAACGTGGCCGTGGCCTACGGGATTGCCGTATTCGACCTGGTGCGGCATTACCGTCGGCTACAGGGCGACCCGCGGTTCAGCCCAGCACCTCGGCAGCCCGACGGAGCCGCCGCACACACGCCTCCTTCCCGATGACCTCCATCATCTCGAACAGACTGGGCCCGAACGACAGCCCGCTGATGGCCAGACGCGTCGGATGGATGATCTCGGCGGCCTTCACGCCCCGCTCCTCGGCCAGCTCCCGAAGCGCCTGCTCGGCCGTCTCGGCCGTGAACTCCTTCAGCTGCTCCAGCCGATCGGCATAGGCTCGCACCAGTTCGGCCGAATTTGCCTTCCAGCGCTTCTGCCCCCCCTTCTCTTCGTACGTCGTGGGATCTTCGTAGAAGAACCGACAGAACGTGGCCAGCTCTTCGACGAACGTAATGCGCTCCTGCATCAGCGCCGCCACCTTCTGCACGTACGCCTCGTCAGCCTCGATGCCGTGCTTTTTCAGGTAGGGCATGGCCTTGCGGGCCAGCTCCTCGACCGACATGCGCCGGATGAACTGCTGGTTATACCACTGCAGCTTGTCGAGGCTGAACTGCACGGCGGCCGGCCGCACCCGATCCAGCGAAAACGCCTCGATCAGTTCCTCCAGCGTGAAGACCTCCTGCTCGGTGCCCGGATTCCAGCCCAGAAAAGCCAGGTAATTCACGAGCGCCTCCGGCTCGTAGCCCAGCTCCCGGTACTGGCGCACCAGCACCGGAATGCCCAGCTCCTCGGCGTTACGTTTGGAGAGCTTACCGCCCTTCGGGCTGAGAATCAGCGGCAGGTGCGCCATCTGCGGCATTTCCCAGCCCAGGTACCGGTACAGCAGCACGTGCTTGGGCGTCGACGAAAGCCATTCTTCGCCCCGGATCACGTGCGTGATGCCCATCAGGTGGTCATCGACCACGTTGGCCATGTGATAGGTGGGCATGCCGTCGGACTTGATCAGCACCTGATCGTCGATCTCCGAGCTTTCGAAGGAGACCCAGCCGCGAATCAGGTCATAAAAGCGAATCGTCTCACGGCGCGGTACCTTGAGCCGGATCACGTAAGGCACACCTTCGGCCAGCAGGCGCTCGACTTCCTCGGCGGGCAGCGTGAGCGAGTTGCGCATGCTCATGCGCGTGATCGCGTCGTACTTGGGCGACGGATTGCCGCTTTTCTGAAGCCGCCGCCGCATCTCCTCCAGTTCTTCGGGTGTGTCGAAGGCATAGTAGGCGTGCCCGGCCTCGACGAGCTGCTTCGCGTACTGCAGATACAGCTCCTTGCGCTCCGACTGGCGGTACGGCCCACAGGGACCGCCCACGTCCGGCCCTTCGTCGTAGCTCAGCCCGGCCCAGCGCAACGATTCGATGATGTCCTCCTCGGCGCCGGGGACGTAACGCTCCCGGTCGGTATCTTCGATGCGAAGGATGAACTGGCCGCCATGCTTGCGGGCAAACAGAAAGTTGTAGAGCGCCGTCCGCAACCCGCCGATGTGCAGAAAACCCGTCGGGCTCGGCGCGAAGCGTACGCGTACCGGTCCTTCTATCCTATGCGTCTGCGTCTCCATACGAAAGCTGCGCTGCGGTTCGTTTTTTCTGGCGGTGCAATTGCTCGATAAGATAACGCTTTGCCGGAAGGCTCCGTGGGAAAATTACGCAAACGTCCGGCAATTCGGCATTGCGCGGCGAGCGTTCATGCCCTAAGTTTGAACGCCTGACGTTTTATGCAAGTGGAGAGCTCATGTCACACGTGAAGTCGTCCGGTTGGAAACAGGCCATGCGTACGGTCTGCTTGCTCCTTGGAAGCTGGCTGATTCTGGCGGCGGGTTGCCGCACGCTTCAGACGAACCCGGCCGACAATCCGGAAGTCGTAGCCGTAGCCGGCTCGGAAGTGATCGATCTGGCCACGTTTGAAAACCAGTATGCCCGCTCGGTAGGCAACCGCCTGGAAGCGGCCGACGATTCGCTGCAGGCCTATCAGGATTTCCTCGAGCGCTACGTGAACTACCGGCTGCGCGTGCAGGAGGCCCGGGCCCGGGGGTACGATCGGGACTCGGCCATCGTGGCCGAAGCGTCGGCCTATCGGCTCGAACTGGCCCGCAACTACCTGATGCGTCAGGAGGTCATCGAGCCGCTGCTGCGCACGCTCTACGCGCGCATGCCCGATATGGTGGACATCAGCCACATCTTCGTACGCGTTCCGCCCGACGCCTCCCCCGAAGACACCCTGGCCGCCTACCGGCGCCTGCAGGCGCTGATCGACTCGGTCCGCCAGGGCGCCGATTTCAACGAGATCGCCTTCCGGCACTCGGACGATCCGTCGGCTAAATCGCCCCGCACTACCCGAGGCGGCTGGGGGCACATCGGCTGGATCAAAATGGGCCAGACGATCGAGCCCATGGAAACCTATGCATTCAACACGCCCGTCGGGGAACTGTCGCCCATCTTTCGGACACGCTACGGCTACCACGTACTGAAGGTACACGACCGGAAGCCGGCCCCCTACGACGTGCGCGCCGCGCACATCATGATCACGCCTGACCCCACGCCCGAAGATTCGGCCCGCGTGCGCCACACGCTCGACAGCCTGCGCCAGCTCGTCCTGAGCGGCAAGGCCGACTTTGCCGAACTGGCCCGCCAGTATTCCGAGGACTGGCGCACGAAAAGCTATGGCGGCGATCTGGGCTATCTGAGCTTTGCGCAACCGATGCCGGTCATGGTGCGCGACACGCTCTTTGCCCTGAAAGAAATCGGCGCCGTGTCGCACATCGTCACCACCCCGTTCGGGCTGCACATCTTCCAGCTCAAGGATCGTCGTCCCATTCCGCCCACCTTCGAGGCGGCCTACGATACGCTGTTGACCGTGGCCGACCGGCTGGGACGACTGCAGGAGGCCCGCAATCGATTTGTCGAGCAGCTTCGCCGCCGGCTGAGCGTCCGGCTCGACACGGCGCGGCTCTTTACCCTGCTGCAGGTGGCCACGCATCCCGACACGCTGGCACTGCGGATACACCGCCGCGAGCTGGGTGCACTCGACCTGAGCCAGCCGTTTGCCTCTGTTGAAGATTCCTCCTACACGCTGGCCGAGCTGATCGACTACATCAACCAGCAGAACCTCTTGCGCCGCACCTCGCGCCGCGACACCATCGCGCAGGAGCGCCTGCTGCGGGCGGCCGACCGCTTCCTTGACGACCGGGTCCTCAGCTACGAGGCGCTGCGTCGGGCCGAACAGGATCCGGAATTTCAACGCACCATGCAGGACTTCATCGACGGGCTGCTGGCCTTCAAGCTGCTGGAAGAGGCTGTCTGGAAAGTGGCCGAACGCGACACGGCCGGACTCCGCGCCTACTACGAAGCGCATGCCGGCGAATTCGTTTTTCCGGAACGCACGCGCGTGCTCAGCTTCCGCACGCAACGCGATTCGGTACTGGAGCAGCGGGTCTACGAACCCCTGAAGCGCGGCGTGCCGGTAGCCCGACTGATCGCCGAACTGACGGCCGACAGCAGCGCCGGCATCACGGTCGATACCGTCTACATCGAAAAGCCCACGGGTTCCTTCTACGACCGGGCGCTGCGTCTGGAAGCCGGCCGCTACACCGAACCGTTCCGCTACTGGAACGGGCACGTGCTGCTCTACAACGACGGGGTTGAACCGCCGCGGCCCAAGACCTTCCGCGAAGCGCGCGCCGATGTGCTCAGCGCCTATCAGAAGGAACTGGAAGCCCGACTGGATCAGGAGCTGCGCGCGCGTTACGGAGCCCGGATCTTTCCGGAACGTCTGCGCCAGGCCTTTGCGGCCGAACGTCGGACGCTTGCCAGCGCCGGCCAATGAAACGTCTGCTGCTTGCCCTGGCTCTGCTGAGCTGGCTCGGCTGTCGGGAAAAACCGCCCCCGCCCGACGTGGTGGCTCGGGTCGGTCAGGCCTACCTGACCCGCGAGGAACTGGCCCGCGCGCTGCAGCTCCTGCCCGTACAGATGGACTCGACCGAGGCCAGTCAGCAGGTGATCGAACAGTGGATCACCAACCAGCTGCTCTATCAGGAAGCGCTGCGCCGCGGCCTGCGGAACGATCCGGAAGTGCAGCGCCTGCTCGAAGAAAACGAGCGCTCCGTGTTGATCAGCGCGCTGCTTGAACGGTTGTATCAGGAAGAGGAAGCCGGCGAGGAGGGCCAGCCCGGTCCGGCCGAGGTCCAGGCCTACTACGAGCGCTACAAGGAGCAATTGCGCCTGCGCGAGCCCTACGTGCGCGTGCGCTACCTGCATACCACCCGCGAAGAAGACGCCCGGACGGTGCATCGGACACTCCGGGAAGCCACGGCCGTCTCGGACTCGCTCTGGGAAGCACTGGTCGATCGCTACGCGGACAACCCAGAAGAAGCACGCCTGCTGGCCAGCCGCTATTTCCCCGAATCCCGCCTCTTCACGGCCGCCGTGCTTACCCCCCTGCGGGAAGCGCTGCAACGCCTGCGGGATGGCGACGTGGCCCCGATCATCGAGATCGACGGCCACTACCACGTGCTCCAGCTTGTCGAACGCCTGCCGGCCGGCACCCTCCCCGAGTTGCGCTGGATCTACGACGAAGTGGCCCAGCAGGCACGCATTCAGGCCCGGAAACAGATCTATGCCCGTCTGGTTCAACGCCTGCGCAACGAAGCGCGCGTGCGTGGTGAACTGGAACTGTACCAGCAGCCGCAACGCCCCTGACCCCACGCCTGTCCGCCGAAAGCCTCAGGACTCATGCGTTGGTTACTGACAATCCTTCTGCTGCTCGTGCCCGGTCTGCTGCGTGCCCAGTCGCCCGCCGACGACCGGGTGCTGGACGAAATCGTGGCCGTCGTGGGCAACGAGCTGATCCTTCGCTCTGAAGTGGACGCCTTCCTGGCCGGCTACCTGCAACAGCAGCGCATTCCCTACGCCGACGAACTCTGGCTCGAAGCGCTCAACCAGCTCATCGACCAGAAGGTGCTGGCCGAGCACGCCCGCCGCGACACAACGATTCAGATCTCGGACGATCGCGTCGAACAGGCCCTGCAGGAACGCCTCAACCAGCTCATGCAACAGGTGGGCGGCCAGACCCGCCTCGAAGAGATCTACGGCAAGACGCTCACCCAGCTCAAGGCCGAGCTGCGCGAGGACTTTCGGGAGCAGATGCTGGCCGAAACCTTCCGCAACCGCAAGCTCCAGCAGATCCGGATTACGCCTTCGGAAGTGCGGGCCTGGTTCGAACAGTTTCCCACCGACTCGCTTCCCACACTACCCGACCTGGTGCGGCTGAGCCACATCGTGCGCTATCCGCGCCCCTCGGAAAAGGCCCGCCAGGAAGCCTTCGAAATCGCCTCGGCCATCCGCGACTCGATCGTCAGCGGCCGCTCCACGTTCGAAGACATGGCCCGGCGTTTTTCAGAAGACCCCGGTTCGGCGGCGGCCGGCGGACACATCCCCGACACACGCCTGGCCGACCTTGTGCCGGAGTTTGCCGCCGTCGCGGCTCGCCTTCCCATCGGTGAAATTTCTCAGCCCTTCGAGACGCCCTTCGGCGTGCACATCCTCCGCGTGAATCGACGCCAGGGCGACCTGATCGACTTCAACCACATCCTGATCCGGATCGACGAAAGCCAGGCCGATCCGTCCGAGGCCATCGCCTATCTGGAGGCCGTGCGCGACTCTATCCTGCAGTACAACATTCCCTTCGGGCTCATGGCCCGCCGTCATTCTGAAGAAGAAGCCACGGCGGCCCAGGGCGGCCGTGTGGTGGATCCCCGTACGGGTGAACGCGACCTGGTGCTCAGCGCACTGGATCCCACCTGGCAACGCACCATCGACACACTGGAAGTCGGCGAAATCAGCCACCCGGCCGAGGCGGTCTTGCTCGACGGTCGCCGCGCCTACCACATCGTGCGGCTCGACCGCTTTGTGCCCAGCCACCGCGTCAGTCTCGAAACCGACTACGCCCGCATCGAACAGCTGGCGCTTCAGGAAAAGCGTCAGCGCGTGCTGCGTCAGTGGCTGAACGAGCTGCGCCAGTCGGTGGTCATCCGCCTGGCCGGTAAGGCCCGCGAGCTGGCCGAACGCTATCCGGACAAGATCGTTACTTCGTCGCTGGCCCAACGTTGACGTCCATACTGCCTATGCCTGCTCCGAGCGCGCTTCGCACCGGTGATCCCCTGGAAGCACTTCACGAGGCTTACGTGCGCCTTCGCCGGGAGATCGGCAAGGTCATCGTCGGTCAGGAGGCCATCATCGAGCAGCTTGTCGTGTGCCTGCTGGCACGCGGCCACGCGCTGCTGATCGGGGTGCCCGGCCTGGCCAAAACGCTGCTGGTGCGCACGCTGGCGCAGGCGCTCGACCTGAAGTTCAGTCGCATTCAGTTCACGCCCGACCTGATGCCCAGCGACATCACGGGCACGGAAATCCTTGAAGAAGACCGCACCACGGGCCAGCGTGTGTTTCGCTTCGTCAAGGGTCCCATCTTCGCCCATATTGTGCTGGCCGACGAGATCAACCGCACGCCGCCCAAGACCCAGGCCGCCCTGCTCGAAGCCATGCAGGAGCAGCACGTGACGGCGTCCGGACAGACCTTCCCGCTCGAGCCGCCGTTTTTCGTGCTGGCCACCCAGAACCCGATCGAACAGGAAGGCACCTATCCCCTGCCCGAAGCCCAGCTCGACCGCTTCATGCTCAACCTGTGGCTCGACTACCCCTCTTTTGAGGAAGAGGTGGCGGTGGTGCGCAATACGACCTCAGGCCCGCCGCCGACCGTCGAGCCCGTCGTCAGCCGCGAAGAGTTGCTGGCCTTTCAGGACCTGATCCGTCAGATCCCGGTGGCCGATCACGTGATCGAATACGCCGTGCGCCTGGTGGCCCGTACGCGTCCGGGACGCCCCGACACGCCCGAGTTCATCAACACCTATCTGAGCTACGGGGCCGGCCCCCGCGCCTCTCAGTACCTGATTCTTGGGGCCAAGGCGCTGGCCGCGCTCGACGGTCGCGCCACGCCGCTCATTTCCGACGTGCGCCGCCTGGCCGTACCCGTCCTGCGCCATCGCATCGTCACCAGCTTCAACGCCGACGCCGACGGCATCTCGGCCGTGGAACTGATCGAACGCCTGCTCGAAACGCTCCCCGAAGCCTGAGCGGCCCTTGACATCAAGCCGATTGCGCCGTATTGTGGAGCGGAAAGTACGGTTTGCCCGTGCTTTCGGAAGGAGTTTTCCGTTCACCGACGCCGAAGCTGCCATGCCGACGGACAAATTCTGTCGTGTCCGCCTTGTCGAACGGATCAATTTCACCGACGACCTGGCGCTGTTTCGTTTTCAGCCCGAAGAGCCTGTAAGCTTCACGCCCGGCCAGTACGCCACGCTGGCGCTCGAGGTGGAAGGCAAACTGGTACCGCGGGCCTATTCGATCGTCTCGGCGCCCCACGAGCCGCTGCTGGAGTTCTTCATCGAACTGGTCCCGCACGGGAAGCTGACGCCGCGCATCTGGGAGCTGCGTGAGGGCGACGCCATGTGGATGCGCCGGAAGATCGTGGGGCATTTCACGCTGGAGACGAAGCGCACGCGGCACCTGATGCTGGCCACCGTGACCGGTATTGCGCCCTACCTGAGCATGATCCGCGCCCAGCGGCATGCGATCGAACGGGGCGAGTCGCCGCCCCATCGGTTTCTGGTCATCCACGGGGCCAGCCGCTCGAAAGAGCTGGGCGTGTATCTGGACGAGCTCCGCAAACTCTCCGAAGCGGTGGACTGGCTGACGTACATTCCCACCGTCAGCCGGCTGTGGGAAGACCCCGAATGGAAAGGCGAGACGGGCCGCGTGGACGACATCGTGCGCAAGTATCTGGACGCGGCCGAGGACTTCATGCCCGAGACGGCCGTGGCCTATGCCTGCGGCCATCCTCAGATGATCGAGAACGTGCGGGGCATTCTGCGCCGCGCCGGCTTTGCCGACGCGTTCATCCGCGAAGAGCAGTACTTCGTGCAGAAAAGCGCGGAGAAAACACCCCGCAAGGCTGCCCAGCCCGCGGCCACGCCGAAGCCGGCGGCCGTCCCGGCCGATCGCCTGCCGCCGGGCGCCCGTCCGATCCCGACCGTCGGCAAACTTCCACCCCGACCGGGGACAACTTCCTGAAGTGGACCCTTTCGCGCCCGGACACGTACTGCTGAAAACCTCGGCAACCACACGGGTCTATGGGCGCACGTCTGTTTCTGTTGTTTCTGATCGTGCCGGCCGTCGAGCTGGCGCTGCTGCTCCAGATCGGCCGCTGGATCGGGCTCTGGCCTACGATCGGCCTGATCTTCGCCACGGCGCTGGCCGGTAGCTTTCTGGCCCGCCGTGAAGGCACAGCCACCTGGCGGGCCTTCCGGCAACGCCTGGCCGAGGGAAAGTTGCCCGGACGCGAGCTGATCGACGGCGTACTGATTCTGCTTGCCGGCGCTCTGCTGATCACACCGGGCGTGCTGACCGACCTGCTGGGACTGATCGGTCTGCTACCGCCTACGCGTGCGCTGATTCGCCGCTACCTGATGCGCCGCCTGCAACAGGCCCTTCAGCAGCAGACCGCCCGGCTCTACGTCTCGTTCGGTGGCTTTACACCCCCGGATGCCGCCAAACCCGATCCGTCCGGCTGGTCCGGACAGGCACGCTCCCGTCCCCATTATCTGGAAGACGACAGGCGCTGAGCTTCCTGTACGGCCTCCAGCCGTTCGGCCAGTTCCGTATCGACCTGCTGCCAGCCGCCCGCTTCGTACCAGTCGATCAGCGCCTGCGAGAGCTGCCGCGCATCCGCACCTTCCGCCTTCAACTGGTCCCGGAGCGCCTGGGCCTCGGCCGGACGCGGCCCCCAGGTGAACAGCTCCGTTCCATCTTCGGCAAAGGCCACCAGTTTGGGAATGCTCCGGGCGCCGCGCGTCAGGTACCGATCCATGATGTCCGGATTTTCGTCGCGCCGGAGAATGCGCAGCGTAATCAGCGGGCTGCGCCGGGCGGCTTCGGCGATGACGGGTAAGCTGTAGGCCGAATCGCCGCACCAGTCTTCGGTGAGCACCATCCAGAGCTGCGGCTGATCGATGGCCTCCAGCGCCCGCGCCAGCCGCTCGGACATACGGTAAGCCTCGGCCACGCGCTGCGCCCGCTCGTAGTTGTAGCGACGGTAATACAGGTAGCGCCGCGCCTGCGCGTCGAGTCCGGCCAGCGGCTGCCGGAGCGCCTCCTCCCAGGCGGCCACGTACGCCTCGTAAGTCAGGCCATTGTGCGGACGCCGCTCGATCCAGAACCGGTGCATTTGGATCCGTCCAGAAGCTTGCGTTTCACTACAGGGGCCTTACAAACGCCTGGCGTCCCGCTTCGTTCTTTTTGTTTTGCCCCGGGTAGGCATTCGACGTGGTTCAGGTACTTCACGAAGCAAACACCCCGTTCACCTGACCTGCCAGAACCATGCGCATGCGCTACACCCTGGGAGCCCTGCTGCTCCTGCTTGCCATCCCCGTCCATGCCCAGACCTTCTTCTCGGCCGTGCTTACCCCGGAACAGGAAACCGGCGCGGTCACCAGCAACGGACGCGGCACGGCCGCGCTGGCCCTGACCGACGAAGGCCTGCAGTTCGTCATCACCGTCGATGGCCTGACAGGCCCCGTTCAGGCGGCTCACTTTCACCAGGCCGCCCCCGGCGCCGACGGACCGGTGGTCCGCGCCATCACATTCGAAGGCAACACGGCCACGGGCATCTGGACGGCCAACGACACCCAGCCGCTGACCAACGAGCTGATCACATCGCTGCTGCTCGGCCAGCTCTACATTAACGTCCATACGAGCCAGTATCCGGCCGGAGAAATCCGCGAACAGGTGCGGCTCAACGGCGGCACCGCCCTGCACGCCGACCTCACGCCCGAGCAGGAAACCGACGCCGTCACCAGCAATGGGCGCGGCACCGCCCACCTGACGCTCACCGACGCCGGTCTG
>Ga0065723_100650_pt1 | contig 33860 bp, 47 predicted proteins | sample TheenrcuSG05Z960_FD_59110 | JGI IMG/M metagenome (GOLD analysis project Ga0065723, IMG submission 59110) | Thermophilic enrichment culture from UC Davis - Sample SG0.5Z960 | ecosystem: Engineered > Solid waste > Grass > Composting > Bioreactor | place: USA: University of California, Davis
TTCCTGCTGAACCGCTCTTCCGATCTCCGCGACTGGCCATTTTTTGCCGGCGTTCGTGCGGATCCGGCTCCAGCACCCACCCGCGATAAAAAAGGGTTCTCAAACCAAAAAGGCAGCCGGGTTATCCCAGCTGCCTTTTTATCACCGCACACCGGAAGATTATCCGATCGAACCTTCCATCTCGAACTTGATTATTTATACCTATTATATATATTCATAATAAATCAAAAAGCCCGTAAAATCGGGATTTCTTTGTTTTCTCTTTTCATATCATTCCATATTATTTCACAAAATTTTGGTCAGGTTTTGGTCAGAAAAATTCCCCCGCAGCGGTGCTTCCGCATACGGGGGATTTTTGCTTATTGTACAATGTCATTGTTTTCGATCCGCCAGATGGCTTGTCCTGTCGTGAACGGATCGGAAAAAATAAATTCATAGTAATCAGAGTCCGGCACATCGAACGCCACTTCGCCACGCTGTTTGCGACCAGGGGCAATTTCTCCATCCACCGAGCCTTTGGCGTCGAGATAAATCGTTGGTGAATATGAGAAACTGTCAGCGTCCATCAGTTCCATCTGCATGAGAGTGGATACAATTTCTGATTCGCTCCCAACATTCTCGATGGTTAGATCAATCACAAGATATTTGTCGTTATCGGGCGATAAAAACTCGGTCTCTTTGACTTCCCTGACACCGTTCAATGTAATTTGTAAATTGTCAAATTTAACCATGTCGCCCACTTGGAATATCTCAGGCGCATTTTTATTGCTCGCCTGCGCAGTGGAGGCCGTCTCAGTAGCTGTCTGATTACTTGATGCACCGCTTGTTGAAGCACCAGTATTTGGTTGACTGTTTGTGCTTGTGTCAACTCTTTCAATTGTGGACTCGGCACAGCCGGTCAGTAAGAAAACAATAGTGACGATGATACAGAATAACTTCTTCATCCTATTATCCCCCTTATAATGCTAATGCCCCACGGCGGTGCTTCCTGCACGTGAGGCCGTCCTATCGGACACCTAAAATATAGCAATTTTAGACTATATTCGTCAATAAAAAACCCCCGCCCAGCCACACGGCCAGGCGGGGTTCGTTTATTTCNACGCCCTGTACAGCATCGCCCAGACTTCTTCTCGCGTCACCGGGTCTTTGGGGCGCGTGCCGTCCGTGATGCCGCGGCTCGACCGCCCAGTCCCGCGCCTTCCCGGGCCCACGCCGATACTTCATCGGCAGGAGGGACAGGCGGACTCAGATGCTCCCGCACTGCCGCCAGAAACGCCTCCCACCCGCCGGGACGATGCCGAATGATGCGCGGGCAGTCCTTTCCGGTCCAGCGGTTGTGTTGGACGACCGCGTCGATCGGTAGCCCGAACTGTTTCAGCAGGTATGCCACCAACTCCGCAGCGTTCGCCTCTGCCTTCGCCCGGTCGCAGTCCACATTTTCGCAGATTTCGATAGCGATGCTGGACGTGTTCCCCGGCCCCTTCGACCCGTCCCCGGCATGCCAGGCGACTTCGTCGAGCGGGATATGCTGGACGACGCGCTGATCGTCGACGGTAAAATGCCAGCTCGCCGGGCGGTTGGCGGCGTCGTCTCCCTTCAGGTATCGGGCATGCATCAGCGCGTCAGCACCTTTGGCGGGGTTGGCGGTATCATGAATCGTGATGTACTTCGGACCGGTGAGCTTGATTCCGGGGCGGTTACGGCGGCCGGCGGGGATGAAGTTCTGAGTGATGTTCATCCCTGATCATCCCCCTTCCGCCCCGGCGGCTCGACCGCTTTTCGCTGCATCTGCCCGGCAGCGGCCGCGACGAGAAACCCGTTCGCGACGGCGAGCACGTACACCCGCCAGTCGGCCGGATCGGCGCCGAGTGCGAGTTGCGCGGTGAGCAAGATCAGGCTTGCCACAATCACGGCGTACAGGTCCGTCGGCAGCCATTTCGACGCGAATCGGTCGATCAGCGACTTCGTATATTGAACCACAAAATAAGTCAGCAAAGAAGCGCCCCCCATTGCGGAGAGCGCCTCCCAGGTGAAAAGCTGTCCGGTTTCCACGGTATCAAACTCTCCCTTCGGATTCAATTCGGTCAATCCTCCGATGCGCCTGCTTCGCGCTCTCCTCCACCCGCGTCACCCTCTCCGCCAGCATATCGTAGCGCTGACCCTGCGCTCGGAGTTCCACCCGAAGGTCATCGACGCCCTGGCGAATGTAGTTGACGGAGGCCCGCAGTTCGCCGTCCTCGGCACCGTCCTGCCGTACTGCCCGGCTGCGGCCGAGCCAGCCGAGCACGATGCCGCTGATGGCCGCGGCGGCCGCGATTACAGCGGTCCAGTCCATCGCAACAGCTCCTTTCCAAACAAAATAAAAACCGCCTCATTCGGCGGTATCCCCATCCAGCATGGCCTGCACCTCGGCGCGCCACCGCAGCGGCACGTCGTCGATGGTGCGCAGTCCCTTTTTGATCAAATCGTAGTAGATTTTTTGCCACGTCACTCGTCACCTCCCACGATTATCTCGGCCAGCTCGGCGAGGGCGAGATGGATGGCGGTTTTATCTTGCTCTATTGTCTCAGCTAACTCAGCAATTGCTAATTGAAGTTGGGTAATTGTGTCAAATCCTAGTTCAACAGGCGGCGGAGTGTACGACTCCCGTCCGGTTTCCACATAATCACCGCGATCTGCGTCGAAGGTGTACGTCACTTTTTCGCCGCCTTCGACCCGCTCGATGGTCAAGCCACCGAGAAGGCGTTTTTCCGTGACGCCCGGCCCAACGTCGATAACCTCGTATACAAGCCCATCCTCGACGATTTTCATGTGTAATACCCCCCGATCATACCCACGAAAACACCAGTCACGGCTTGGCTGGCGTGGACATTTCGAATCCTGATCCGAACGCTCGAATTAAAAGGGATAGGATGATTCAATTTGAAAATCCGTGCGTCAGATGCATCATTACCGAAATTGTTGGAGCCCGCCATAGCCACGAGTTGTGCGGCGGCAATTTCGGAGGAAGGCGGCGCAAAAAATTGTTTTTCAGCGCCATCTATTACTAGGGATACCCCGAGGCTTCTGGTACTGGCTGTGGTAGCAATCACGACAATTTGGACTTCTGCCAATACACCTTTTGCGCTGACATTCCAGACATCAATATATCCATCAGCTGGTACGGTTTGGCCAAGAACATTGTGCGCGATTTCGTGGTGCGTCATCGACCGCGGATCGAAACCCACCGATTTCCACCCCGTTCCATCATTAAATTCAAGAGAGCCGTTATTAAGACGAAATTTTAAGTCATTAAGAAGTCTAGTGTCTACATATTGCTTGGTTCGCTGTGGCGTCATAAACCTGTTCGCGGCCGTTCCTGCCTCCGCTTCGGCTTGCGATGCAGTCGGGTAGTTATCCACGCTGCCGAGACCGACTTGTGCTTTGGTCACGCCATGCGGGTTACTCGTGTTGCTGATATGCGCCGCGGCAGCCTCCAGCGTCGTCGCCGGCGCTGTCCGCCAGTTGGATTTCCCGGTGATGGCCTTGATCATGTATGCAAGCCAGCCAAGCAGCGAGGTCAGCGTCCCGGTGTTCCCCGATGGCACTGACGTGTCGTTGATCGTGCGGCTGCCAATTTTGGCATCCGTCACGCTTCCGTCCGGGTGATCGAGGACGGGGGCGAATTTGTGGGTGTCAATGGCCGATTTCAGCTCTGCCGCATTGCCCTCGATCCGGTTGAAGTCACTGGGCGCCGGCACATCCGCCGACGCCCAGTTCGTTTTCGGTGTCTGCCATGCCATCTGTCATGTCACCCTCCTGCCTGTGAGTCTGGCTGTCATCGCTCCTGCCCACGTGATTTCCTGCCTGATGACGTGCACATCCTGTCCAACTACTTTCACCTTGTCCCCAAGCTCTACAGCCGGATTCCCGCGCCATTCGACTTCGATGTCGCGGCGCGGGTCTTTGGCACTGGCCAGCAGAGCGTTCGCGATTGCCTGCGCCTGCGCGAGCGTCTGCACGAGCGGGTTGGCCGGGTATTCGTACCGGAGGACGCCATTTTCGATGATGCTGGTCTGATCCCGGGTGATGACCTGCTCCCCGCCCTGCACGCTGAGGGGTTTGCCGGTGACGACGAGCGTCACGCTGGCCTGAGAACCGGAGATGTTCTTGATGCTGACCTCCGCGCCCCAGGCGTAGTACGTCGCCCCGACGATGCTCACGCCCGTCGGCGGGCTAATCAGCGACGCCGTAGCCTCAATGACTGGTGTCTGCGTATACTGCACCGTCACGACGACAGTCTGCCCGGCCGGCACATTTATCGGCGTCATGGACCGGTAGACTTCCTGTGGAGCGTCGGCCGGACGAAGCGGCTGAAGTCGTCACGACGACCTCATTCGCCACTTGGTCCTGGCGGCTCGGAGCGGAAAGCGGACGGGAAATAATCGTCCGCTGTGATCTCCACGTCCGATGCAGCCGGCACGCTGGACATGCTCTCGACTCGGATCACACCGTCGCGGTCCGCGTACACGACGGCCAGCCCGGCCTCGGCGATGATCCGCAGGGCCTCGCGGTGGCTGGGTGGGTGAGAGCCATGCCCACGGAATGACCGTCTGTTGCAGCGCCGGGTCGATCCAGTATTTGCCCGGCTGCAGCCCGGCGTCCACTAGCACCTGCTCGGCCAGGGTGTAGAGGGAGATGTTTTGCTGCACCTGTCCGGGTGTGTAGGTGCTCTTCCGGAGCAATTCGAGTCGGTCCCGCGCCGTCACCGATGCCTCCAGCGTGTCGTCCGGCGAATCCCAATCGAGCGACCAGAACGTGCCGAGAGGGACCCACTCATCGTAACCATCGAAAGAGCGATCTGTACCACGCTTGAGTGAGATTTGCTTCATGTAGATTTCGCTCGCTGTGGAACCACCGCCAATTAACTGAATCGTATAGTACGCAGCCGTCGGATAATTGGCAAGAATGTCCGAGGACCGAATTTTATACGTTAACCAACCCTCGGTGTAATCAGGAGAATAGTGCTTGATCCACCCAAATTGTGCAACAATTTGTGGCGCATAGTTGGTCTTGATGCAAACCCCACTCGCATTGTAAAGGGCAATATAAAACACGGCATGGAGCGCGTTCTTTACATTCTTTATGAGCGCTCGGATGGTGAACTCTATATCAAGTTCAATCGGAAGGTAAAAAGAGTGCCCATTATGGGCGGAACTATAAGACGTGATTTTTAATGCTCCCTCAGTGTAATCGTAGGTGTTTGCGTTGCCCCACACGATGCCGGATTTTGGTGCTGCATTCCACCAGTCGATGTCTAATGGTGGACGTGCAAGGTTTCCCCTTCCATCTGTACCCAGCCACGCTCGGATGCGACGGTTCGGCTTCAGCAGGCCCGCCAAGGGACTGTTCCGGTTCGTGACGTCGAATTTTCCGCCTTCGTTCGCAAGCCGAAGCGTGATTTCATTCGCGCTGACGTTCCCGACCGGCAGGCTGCCCTGCGACGCCTCACGTTCCTCGAGTAGTCGCACCTCGACCACGTCGCCGCGATAGTACGTCTCCTGGATAGACGTGAAAAATTCAACGATCTTCGCCTGCCGCCCCGGATGGCTCCAGCGGGTGATGACGAGTTCCTGCCGCGCCACGTCCAACACCGGCGTCGAAAGGTTTTTCGACCATTCGATGGCTGTGTTTCCCGTGACCGCTTCAGACCGGAGCAACGTGCCATCTTCCGCGTACAGATCCACCCGAAAATCGACCGGCCACTCTTCCCGGGCAGTGTCCCCGACGACCCGGAGAGAGTGCACCGGTCGGGGAATGTGCGTCACGACAAGCGTCGGGAACGGCTCCGAAAATGCACCGTCAGGCCCGGACAGCTGCGCAGACCACCATCCGAACTGATAGCGAGTCAAATCCTGCGGCTCAGGCGCAAGGTGATATGAGCCGTCCAGGACCCAGGAGCCGTCCAAACTGGCCCATTTGTGCGTCGCCTGCGCCACGCCGTCAGCCGTCTGGGAAGGATAGGAAACGTTGGCCTGATCTGGAGCGGAAACGTCGATTGATTGGTCAATTTCCCAGTTTGTGTAGTCGATCGTCACGCGGACGTCGACCTGACGCTTGTCCGCCCGCATCTTGTCAATGAAGTCCTGCGTAACAGGATACATATGACCACCTCACGGGATCAGAAGAGCGGTCACATCCACGCCTTCTGCCTGCGAATAGTCGATCCAGACTTGCGATGTGCCGGGCTGATTGTACACAGTCGGGTCAAGCGGGCCGATGAAAACGCAAGTGGCAGGCGGGATAACCACCTGCCGGTCCTGAAGTTTCAAACCACCCACGGTGTATCCGGAGCGGATCGTGACCGTGACCTCCTCCTCGTTCGTGTTGCAAATGTGAAGCACGATCTTTCCCGTCGAATTCTCAACGCTGTGCCCGTCTTCAGCCGCCGGCGAATAGGCCGGAATCAGTCCGGCATCGGATACTTGCTGCCTCGGAATGCTCACTCGTGCCATGGTCCTCCCTCCTGTCACTGCTCAATGAATGGGATCGAGACTTCTTCCCAATATCGGACGCCGCCCCGTGTGTGCCAGAGCGATGTGGTGATGTCGCCACAATATGCCGTCATGGTCTTTTGTCCGCCAGCGTCGGGGTATTCGAAGCTGAAAAATGGTTTATTGGCGGCGAGCAAATCGAGAATCTGCTGCAGGTCAGTGTCAGGCAGATAACTCCAGACAACATCCACCCGCCGGACACCGGCGCGGATAACCTCCATGACCATCCGGCCGGAAGCGGTGCGGCTGGCTTTCGTCAAATCAAAGCGCCCGACCTTCACTTCGGCCGGGCGCGCAACCAGTGTTCCAGCTATGCGAATTTCGGCCATTCATCACACCCCCTGCGGCCGGACGACGAGCTGCAGGCCCTGACGTTGCCCTTCTGCGATGATGGCGGGCAAAATGGCCCGGGCAACCTCTCGTTCGCCGACTTTGAGCACGATTTCCCGGTTTCCGCCGGATTGCGTTCCTGTTGCCTGCGTGACGCGGAGTGCTGTCACGAAAGCCTGATAGATCGCCCGCGCAAGCGTTTCCTCGTTCGGCGTCAGATCGCCCAAATCTCTCACGCCCGGCGGAAGCGGGACGACAGCCTCAGGACGAGCACCTTCTCCGATCATCGCAAGGGTCGGCGAACCGACGATGCCGCCCTTGGCGAGCATCGGAATCTCCGGAATTTGCGGAACCCCGATGGTGAATCCGCCGACGGTGCCGACGAGCGGGATGTTGACTGCTGGAACTGTGATTTGGATCCGGTTGAACGCGCGGATGAAACTGTTGATGATCCCGATGATCCCGTTGATCGCTCCCTTGATCCGATTTGTCACCTCGTCCCAAATCCGACCGGCTGTGTCCCGAATCCCCTCCCAGGTTCTCGAAAGTTGACTGGAGATGCTGTTCCAGGTCTCCTCAATCCGGCTCTTCGCCTCATTCACCAAACCAGTGATCTTATCGCGGACCTTGCCCCACCAGTCTCTGGCAGCCGTCAGGATGCCGGACCAAGTGTCTCCGAGCCAGGTCGTGAGGGCATTCCAGATTTCCTCCGTCTTGGCCTTGACACTGTCCCACCAGGAGGAAACGGTGTCCCGGATACCCTCCCAGGTGGTGGCCACCGTCGCGGCGATACCGTTCCACTTATCGGAGAGCCATCCAGTGATAACATTCCATATCTCCATGGACTTGGTCTGGATGGCCGTCCATGCCGCCTGTATATTGTCCCGGATGGACTGCCACACAGCTACGGCCGTGGTCTTGATGTTCTCCCAAGTCACAACGAGAAAGTTCCAGACGGTCTGACCGATGGCTTTCACATGGTTCCATGCGGCTTCCCAGTCGCCGCGAATCAGCGCCAAGACAAGGCCGATGATGTTCTTCACCAAGTTGATCGCAGTCTCAATGATGATGCCGATCTGCCGCCACACACCACCGAGCAGAGCGAGAATGGTGTCACCCCAGTTAGCCCAGAACGTTTTCAATCCGTTCCAGATCACCTTTGCCGTCTCGACAATCGCCTCCCAGAGCGCGACCGCGGCGTCCTTGAGAGTTTCCCAGATAGAAATCAGGTGCGGACCGAGCTTTTCCCACAGTCCTCGCAGGAAAGCCCCAACCTCGTCCCAGTTGGCGATGATGAGCGTCGCAATCGTGACGAGGATTGCCACAGCTGCCACGACTGCACCAATCGGGCTTGTGATGGCCAAAATGGCCAGGCCGACCACAGCCAGCACGCCGGCGACGGTTTCCATGACCGGACCGACGGTCGACCAGTTTGCGCGCACCCAATCCGCAGCCCGGGCAAAACCGTCGATCACGTTCTGCAGCCACGGGAACGTGTTGAGTGCGCCGGTCTTGAGCCGTTCCCACGCGCCGGAAATGGCGTCCACCGTCTTCTGCCACGCCTGGGCGATCCGGCCGGCTCCCGCATCCACCTCTTCCGCCAGATCTGCGAAGACGTTTCCGAGACCAGCCACGCCGGGCAGGTCACCGAATTCCAGGTCTGCAAGCTCGAGTGTGGCCGGGGAATCGGCCATCTCTTCCTGTATCGAGTGCACTTCGTCGAAAGACTGCAGGTTACTCTGCGCCGCTTTCGCAGCCTCCTCCACCGATTCCCCAAGCCCCTGCTGAGCCTCCGCGGCCTTTTGCGCCGTGTTAGCCACCTGCTGCGCAGACTGAGCGACAGCCGTGCTTCCTGCTGAGGACGTCCGCGCGGCCGCCATGGACTGCGCAGCCATGGACTTCAGGCGGTTCGCCATGTCCGTCATGGCCTGAGAGGCTCCACGGAGGGCCGGTATGAAAACAGAAATGGCACCGATGATCGCCCCCGTTCCGCGCACGATGAGCGATGCGGCGTACAGCACCACGGAGGAGATGCCGGACCACACCCGGCGCGCGATGTCGCCGAGTTGGTTCCAGTACCTCGCGATCAGGAGCGCGGTCGCCGCGACTGCGGCTCCTACCGCCATCCAAGGAAGGAGCGGCCGCATCGTCGCAACCAGGCTCGTCCGCAGTTTTTTCAGCGCAGGAATCAGCATGCCAACGATGACCGGCACAAGCGCGCCTCCGATCGCTCCTGCAATCCCGATGACGACCGGCTGTACCCACGGCGGAAATGCACGGCGGAGAGCTCCGAGGAAGCCCTCGCGGCTCACCAGATCGGCGAATCGACCAATCGTCGCGTTCAGCTTTTCCATCGCCGATGCGAGGCCGAAAATCCGGATGATGTCCTGACCCATGCCGCGGGTGATGGTGGTCATGGCGTCTTTCAGCTGCTCCCATTGCCCGAGCATGGTTTTCGACTGCGCCTCCATGGCGCCGCCGAATTTCCGGATCATGCCGCGCAGCACAGCGTCTATCGCAACTGTCGAGCTGACGGCCCCCTTCGAGACCTTCTCCATCGCTTCCGGGACGGTCACGCCGATCGCCTCGGCGAGAAATTCCCACGCCGGAATACCCTGCTCGGTGAGCTGGAGCATTTCTTGCGAGGCGAGCTTTCCCTTTGCGCGAATCTGACCGAGCGCTCGGATGACGGACTCAAACATCTGCGAGCCGCCGCCCATCGCCGCAACTGCGTCACCGATCGGCGTAATCATTTCGAGCACGCGATCAGCCGTGAAGCCGTAGGCGAGCAACTGACGGGAGGCCTGTTGCAATTCAGCCATTCCGAATGGCGTCCGGCGGGCTTGGATTTCGAGTTCACGCAAAAAACGAGACGCCTCTTCAGCCGATCCAAGAAGCGTCGTGAAGGCGATCTGGCTCTGTTCAAAGTTTGCCGCCATCTTCACCCCGACAGCTCCCATACCGGTCAGGGCTGCACCAGCAACTGCGGTTGCCCGCGTCACCACCCGCGCCATCGTAAGGGCGGCCGGGGTGACTTTCCGGATCGCCTCTGGCATGGACCGGGATTGGCGCTGGATGTTCCTCGCGAAGTTGTTCCACCGGCGGTCGGCCTTGCTGATTGCCGAAACAAAGCGCCCTGTCGAAGCGATCAGGGCGACATTGAAAGCGCCTACCGTTGCCATTTCTAGCCACCTCGGTTATGATCGAATTGCGGAAAATTTTGCAAAGGAGCGGATATGTATGAAGAAAATCCGCTGGTTCCCGGCCATCGTCGGCGGTTTCCTCAGCGGACTGGCTTTCTACTTCGTGGTTTCCATGTTCGCAGCGTCCCCTCAGGTATGGGCTCTGTTTGTCGGCTGGCTCCTAGTCGGTTATTGGGCAGGAACGGGAAAGAGCCGTGCCTGGGGACGGGTTTGGCTCGTGTTATGTATCCTCTGCTTCCTGCTCCCGATCAGCGCCTTCGTAATGGGCGCCAGCACCACAGCAGATGCGATCAATACATCAGCGAACGAAGCCGAGCAGGCGGGAGCTGCTATCGGCGGCGCTATCGGAACAACACTCCTGACCGGAGCGGCCGGAGTGATTGGGTTTTTCCTCGGAATCATCTTCGCGATCCTAGCCTATTTCGGGCTTCGTGCCCCAAAAAGCGTATCGGTTACCTCGGCACCTGCCGAAACAGAAAAATGATTGAAAGGCGGCCGAATCACCGGCCGCCTTCTTGATTTGCTGCTGAAAGAATCCTTGCCCACATTTCCACGATTGCGATTTGGTCCTCGACGGGTTGCTCCTCTGTTTCCTTCGGTCGAACATCCCTCCTCGGCATGAAGTCCTGCGGCTCGTATGGCCTGCGGCGACGCTTCTGGTCACGGTTCGCATTCGCGACTGTCGACGCGATGAGTCCGGCCCGCCAGTCCTCCGTCTCTGTTCCCCACGGTTCGAGCTGATAGAAGGCCATCCACTCCGCCAGCTCCCGGCTACTGACACGGGAAAGCAACTCCTGGACGGTCATCCCAAGTGCAAGGGCGAGACGAAAATAGAACCGGCGGGCCGGGTTCGCCCTCAGTTTCCCGCGAGCTCTTCGACGTCTTCAGGCCGAAGACCGGACAGCCGCTGCGCCACTGCGAAAACACGATCGAGCGCGGCCGCCGACTTCTTGCCGAGCGCTTCGGCGTCTTCGTCGGTAAAGATCCGGTTCCCTTCCTCGTCCACGACCGTCAGAGCCACGAGCTTCGCCCGGATGTTTCGAAGATTCATGCGAGTGTTTTTCCCGCGTTGCTCAACGATCGACTGTTCGAATGCGTCACGCTCGGCGCCGGTGAGACCGCGGACGCGGACGACACCGCCCCATTCGGGGACTTCGACTTCTTCAGTCGGCAGGTCCTGAGCTTTCAGGATTGCGTCGCGAGTCAAAAACTTACCCACGATCTGTCCTCCTCATCAAGTGATTTGGCCGAAGTCATACACGCCGGACAGCGTGATCGTGACTTCCGCCTGCACCACGTCGCCGGACGCGATTTCCTGAGGCGCGTAGGAGGTAACAATTCCGGTAAACGTCCAGCCGTAGCTATTCGGCAGCTTGATCCGGTACCGCCGCGCTTCCGCACTGCGGAAATCTTGTTCAAGATCCAGATGCCCCGTGTTGGATGGATCGAAATTCAGCGTCACTGCAACCTCACCGGGATCGATGATGCCCGGGAGCTTTTTCCGCACGTCACCCGGCGGGTCGAGTTCGTCGACCTCAGCCACCTCGCGCTCCGGTTGCGGCGGAGTGATCGAGGCGATTTGGGCGATTTCAACGAATGTACCCGAATCATCCTCTCGGTAGAATTTCGTTCGCAGACCGGTCGTTTCGGCCATTTTACAACACTCCTTTGTGCGTGATAATCACGTCGACGTGGTAATGCGTCTGCCCCACGTCCTCGAGGTAATCAGGCGAAAAGTTGTCCACGAGGCAAGCGAGCACCGGTAGGTGCCCGGCCATCATTCCGTTGTAACCATCCAGGCTGGCCCGAACGGCCGCGGCAATGGTCTCCGCCTCTTTGAGCGTGTCGGCCATGATCTTGATCTGGATCCGCGTGTCGCACGCAAAAACCGACGAGAGGTCCCGGCGGTTTACGTTTGAGATGGTGTTGAGCACGATCAGCGGATACGTGGAGCCCAGATCCGGCGTCTGGTGATAGATTCGGTCGCTGACCAGCGCTGTGATGTTCGGGTCCGCCATGAGGTGCGCATATACGGCTTCCCGAGGCGATACATTCATTTCAGCTTCAGCCTCCGCCGAAAGGCCCGGATCATCACTTCCTGAGCCTCATGCTTTTTCGCGTCCAGCGCCGGCCGGAGCCACGGATGCGGCGGAACATGGCCGATGATCTTCCTGTCTGCCTTCCGGGTACCGCGCACGATGGCGTGCCCCATCTCCACGAGGCGACCGTACCAGCCTTTTTTGCCCGGGCCGATCTGGACGACCACGCGGCTGCCGACGCTCTCTTTCGCGATCTCGGCGTGGATGTCGCCGGCAAGCGTCCCGGTGACCTTCCGTTCCCGCGCGTTCTTTTCGGCCTCAGCCCGTATCACCTCGGCGCCTTCCAGTGCCACCTCCCGAAGATGCGCGCCCGACACTTCCCGCGGCATCATGTTCAGGTGCGCGCTAATTTCCTCCATGCCTTTCACTCGGACCTTCATCCTCATGCCGGGCGCACCTCCTTACAGAGCAACGTCAGCCAGCGGCGGCGACCATCCCGGTCCAGAACAGCTTGAACAGTGAACTCACGGCCGTCGTGGTGAACAATCATCCCCGGCTCAACCCCGCGGCGCCAGCGGATCGTCACGCGATGGTCGGACTGCTCCGCCGTCTGCATTGATTCGAAGCGAAGGCGCCCGGTGAGAGCCTCCACGGCGGCCCAAACGGTGCAAACGGGTTGCCACTGTTTCGGCAGTTGGTTGCCGAATTGATCTTTGCCGGAGGTGTACCGTCCGATTTCGACGCGGTGACGAAGCATGCTCATCTGAAATGCCATGATTATCCACCACCCGGCGCGCGGTAGTCTCCGGAAAGAGAAAGGTGAGCCTTGATCATGTCATAGGCCGTCTGAAGGCGCTCGGTGTTGGGATGGTCCCACTCAAAATGAGCCCTGACATAGGCGATGACAGCTCGTTTGATCAGCGGATCTGTTTCATCGCGGGCCTTGTCCGGGTCGACGCCGCTGAGTGTCAGGTCAGCCTGGGCGGCGGCGATCAGGTCGGACAGCTCGCCGTCATGATCATTGCCGTCGACGCGGAGAACCGCCTTGACATCATCGATCAGTGCCACGGCTACCGCCTCGCTTCCGACGCTTCGGCTCCTCATTCGACGTATCGGCCTCGGCAGATTTCACAGCCGAGGCCTTGTCCACACGCTCGATGATGCCGTGACGTTCGAGATAGTCGGCTTGCCGCTCATCGGTCACCTGGTACGGCTTCCCGCGCAAGTGGAGCCGGCCCGTGAACGGGTCCACGAAGGACCGCCTCGTTTTGTACATCATCGGGCATCACGCCCCATCACGAGGTAGCCTTCTTGACCCGCACGAAGCCGTTCCATTTGATCACGTTGCCACCGACGTAGACAGAGCCGCGGTGCGCCACTTGGCCGCTGCGGAACTTGTAATCGGTGCTCCGCTGGATGTCGATTTCGCTGAAGATCGCCAGGCCGTAGTTGCTCAGGTGGCCATAAGCCATGCAGTAGGTGTCAGGCGCCGTGGTGCCACCAGACAGCACGCCGCAGGCGCTGTTGATGATGAACGGGATGCCGTCAATCAGCCCAGTGTTGCCGTTGTAGCTGATCGTGTGGATCCGGTTGCCGTTACCGTCACGCAGCTTGGCGAAAGCCTTCAGGTCGGCTTTGTTCAGGATCAGCGTGGCGCCAGATTCCACATCTTCCTCGCCGCCATAGCTGAAGATGATTTCGTCCAGTGTGCCCTCGTCGATCGTCGCCAGTTGCATGTCCGTCGACGGGTCGATCGCGCCGGCTTTGGGATTCTGGCTCGAATAGTTGCTGGCGAAGATGCCGGTGATCTTGTTGTTCGCGCCCGAACCGATCAGAATCTGCCGAGCAATACGCTTGCGCAGCGCGATCCGCACACCATTGACCACTTCGGCGTCGTAGTCGATGTCCGGCAGCTTCAGGACGCCTTCATCTTCTTCCGTGTAGACCGTGACCTTGCTCTTGTTGATGGTCACGAACCCAAATTCCGTGTCGGATTCGTGATAGTCGGCGTCATCCGCCACTTCGGCGCCTTCGCCGTAGCCACGGACATAGGACCGCTCGAAGGCTTCGCCACCGAGCCGCGGGAAGATGCGAACCAGATCGACGAGCGACGACACTTCATTCCACGCCGGCATCATGTCCGTGCCGTACCTGGTCGGCACCAGCACGCCTTCGGTCGTCAGCTTCACGGTATTCATGGCTTTCAGGTCACGGCCGCGTTCCGGCGATGCCGCGAAGCCCCAGCGAGTGATGACGCGCTGCGGTTGGTCGTTCATCCGGTCGATGACTTGACCTTGGCCGCCCGGCACCGTCGCGCCTTCATCCGTACCGGACACCATGCCGGTCCGCAGGTCCTTGAGCTGGTCTTGCAGTGCGCGGGCATTCGCCCTGGCGACCATCGCCTTCTGGTACTCGCTGTCCAGAGCCTCGATCTGTGCCTTGATCGAATTGAATTTCTCCGTGTTGCCTTCGTTGGCGTAAGCCTCAGCCTCCGCCACCAGCGCTTTGCGCTTTTCAATGTACTCCTGACGATTCATTGTCTTCTCGAACCTCCCTTAATTTGATGAGTTCCAACTGGAGCATAAGATTGTTTGCGGCCCGTTGTTCTCGGGCCAAATCAAAAAGCCGGCGCATCGCTGCGTCGGCTTTCATCTGGACCGCCAGCCGGCTGAACGCATACGCCGGCGCCGCCCTGGCGTCCGCCGGTTCGCTGGCTCCGTCCGTGTAGAGGACGCCGTCGGCGAACCCCAGTTCGACCGCCTTTTGGGCACTCATCCAGGTCTCCTCGTCCATGAGACGGGAGATTTCGTCCCGCGGCATGCCGGTTTTGAGTTCGTATGCGTTGATGATGGCCGCCTTGATCTCGTCCAGCACACCAGCCACGTGCCGGAGCTCTGCGGCATCCCCCGCTGCACGGACCCAGGGGTTGTGGATCATCATCACAGCCGCCGGCGACATCAAGACCTCATCGCCCGCCATCGCGATGATGGACGCCGCGGAGAGTGCTTTGCCGTCGATCTTGACGGTCACTTTGCCCTTGTGCTCTTTCAGGGCGTTGTAAATGCCGGCTGCGGCCCATACGACTCCACCAATGCTGTCGATCCAGACGGTCAGATTCTTGCCTTTGTGCTGGGCCAGCTCCTGGCGGAACCTATTCGGGGTCGCGTGATTGATCTCCAGCCACTCATAAAGCCAGGCATCATCGTCGTCGACGATCTCGCCATCAATCCGCAGCTCCGCTTCAGTGTCAGACTTCGAAAGAAACCGCCAGAATTTCACTGTTCGTTCTCACCTCCTTGACCGGATGTGATAGCATCATCCACAGCCGCAGTATCAAGACGCCGAATTGGCTGATCGCCGCCCGGGATCGGCGGAAGGTTGAGGATCCGCCGCCATTCATTTGGTGTCAATGCGCCGCGGTCGACCATCTGCACGAGCCCGAGCTTCGTCTGCATGCTTGCAAACGTCAGCGACGTAGCATCGAACACGATGCGATTTCCGAAGCCGCGCTCACGCCGGGAGAACAACTTGCGCGTGAATTCCTCGCTCATCTGTTGGGCCAGAGGGGCAATCTCGGCCTCGAAGTAGGCGAGCCATTCGTTTTCATCGTAGGTCGCCTTGACGATGGCCTCGTTCACGCGGAAAAAGCTGTAGATCCTCTCCACAGCCTGTTTTTGCATCTGCGTAGGAGGAACATACTGCTGCCCCGTGTCCCTCAGCGGCTCCACGTCAAACCGACCGTCTTGCGGCAGGATGCCGGTTTCGTTTTCAAGGCTCAAATACTGCTCCGAAAACTCTTCGACGTTTCGCCGCATATCGCCGGGCCTGAGCTGCTGTTTGAATTTCAGCAGCCAGCGAATGAAAGCGGACCGCTTGACGGCCTGCACGATGCTCTGGTCCGATGCGCTGATCACTTCCATCAACTGCTTGAGCGCCTCGGCTTTGGGCGCGCCGAAAACGTCGGACTCGGCATATTCATCGCGCAGATGGATGATGTCCGAATAGGGCAGTTCGAGCCGTTTGCCGCCCGTCAAGTGGAACCTCATCCATAGCTGACCATCGGGCTTTACCACCGCTTCGGCCGTCGCCGCCGGGATGATGTACAGCTGCGCGGGCATCCCGTCCGGATCTCGGATGATCTGGACGAATGCGTTGTTGTTCAGCTGGAGGAGTGTCGCCAACCTCTCCCGGAACACTTGCCCGCCGCTGTACGGATTCGGCTCCTCCAAAAGCATCCGCAGGTACGGCTCCGGGTTGATCTGCATCTGCCCCGCTGCCTCCCGTATGTGCATAGCGGCCAGCTTTCCGATGGCTTTCGCCTTCGGCCGGATTGCAGCCCGAACAATGTCGCTTTTGTACAGCGATCCATCCCAGGCGCGATACCATCCTCCATGGTCCGTGATGAGCTTCACGCGCATCACCGTATCGGCTCGCCTGTTGAAAATTCGATTGATCCAGCTCACATACTCACCACCTCTCAAGCGCAACAGAAAACCGCCCAATCGGGCGGCTCATGGCTGATACATGGCAAAGTCGTCTTTGCATCGGAGGTATGCGACATAGGCGTTAAGGAACGCCGTGTAGCCGTCAATCCGCGCCTTGCTGGATTTCTTGTCCGGTGCGACGTTATTGTTCGCGTCGACGCGCGCCGCCGTGTTGGTCACGCACCAGCGGAAAAGTCCATTGTGCCGGCTGAACACGACATGGCGGTCCTTGAACATCACCCGTGTCTCCTTCATCGGCGCCGACAGCGTCTGCGGGCCCTGCGCCACTTCAAACACGACGCCGCGACCGTCTTTGTCTTCCCGTGGGAATCCCCGCATTTCCATCTCCTCGGCAAAATCTCCGAAGTGCCAGCGGTCGGCGCCGATTTTCCAGAAAACGACGCCATATTCCCGGGCCAACATTTCGAACCATGCGGCCACGTCTTTCCGGCTGACCAGGCTACCCTCTGAGATATGGAGAAGTTTGTCGTTCAGCGGGTCGCTGGCGCCTGTCCGAGTGAATGCCTCGTATGCCATTTGATCCCGCTTGCTGTTTTGCTCCAGCCTGTTCCGGGCGATGAAATACCGCTGGAAAACATGGAGCTTGCCATCGAACGGTACCAGCGCCGTCGCGCAGCACAGGTCTGTTGTCTCGGCCAAGTCGACCCCGCCGACCGCGTACTTGTCGCGGAGCATATCAAGCGACATATCCGCTGCGCACTGATCGACGGTCTGCAAGTCGAAGTAGGCGACCGCCGTGCTGGCCGCCCGGTTCAGGTGTTTCGTTAGAAAACTCGGCCACATCGACGGGTCCGCTTGTGTCTTCGCGAACTCCTCCCGCAGATACCGCATCGTCGGCCGGCCTTCCGGTATCCCGGGGTTGGCCTTGATCCAGCAACGCTCATCCGTCGGATCATCGTCCTTGTCGATGCGGAAAATCATCGGGAACATCCGTTCGTCATTCTCGCCGTTCAGTCGTTTTTCGCAACGTTCCAGAACGGAGTCGAAGATGCCTTCGCGAACGAATCCGAACGTGCTGATGATGATGCCGAGCGGCTGCGCCCGGGCACCGGTCGCCGACGTGAACACGTCATACGTGTTTCGATCGGTAATGGCATGCAACTCATCGATGATGTAACTGTGAGGGTTCAACCCGTCCTGGTTTTGTGAGTTTCGCCCACCAGGTTTCATAAAACTGTCGGTCGCCGGAAACAGGAGCATCTCGGCGTTGTCGCGATCCCGTTTAGTGCGCCAGTATTTTCGCGGATTATCCGGCGGCGTCAGGTGTGGACTGGACCGAAGCAGCGCTTTCGTGTTCTCGTAAACGATAGCGGCCTGAGACTTGACGGTCGCCAGGCACCACACCTGGGCCGATGGCTCGCCATCGAGCATGAGCATGTAGGCGGCCAGCGCCGAAATGAACGTCGATTTGCCCCACTTCCTGCCCACCAGCAGGACGAGTTCCCGGAAATACCGGACGTCCATGCGTAGCTCCGGATCGTGCCACTTAAGGCCCAGCACGCATGCGACGATATATCTCTGTTCGATGGACAGCTCCAACGGATGACCGGCCCAGCGACCTTCCTTATGCCGGAGGAGACGGCAGAACTCGACGAATGCGTCAACATCGGTCGGATCGTACCAGACATCGCCCCGGGCCAGAAGGTCCTCAATCATCCGCTTCAGCTTGCGGATGTCCTCGCCAAAGCGTTCAGGATGCTTGTCGACATAGTCGTGCCAGTCCTGGATGTACTTCGGCAGTTTATTTGACCCGACGGACCCGGCTTTGGACGAGCGCCTCGAACGGGTTCTGCTCGCCGTCGCCATCTTTGCCATCTCCTTTTGCCGCACCCGCCGAGCTTACCAGTTCCGACAGTTGCTTGCACGTTGCCAGGTACTGCCGCACCATCTTGTCATAATGCTGGGCCGACGCGCGGATTCTCGTTACCGGAGGCTGATTGGGACCCTCGTAAACCTCCGTTGATCCGTATTTGTTGATGTCGGCCTCGAGATCCTCGAGCTCGACGCGCAAAAACGCCGCCCGCTGAATGAGTCCGTCGGCCAGACGGAGCATATCGTCGGGCATTCCGGACAAAATTTCCTTAAGTCGCTGCTCCTCGGCCGTAATCCTTGTACGTCGTGACTTTTTCGCCAAAAAACCACCTCCTTTTTCAGGCACCAAAAAAAGGCCTCGACGAATCTGTCGAGACCCCGGGGGTCATATGCGCACGACCCGCGAGTGAAAATGTGGGTCCGGCGCCGGTCACGGATTTCCGCAACCTCATTTTTCGAAAGGGGGGGGCTAGGTGCGGCTGTTCGCTACCGGCGCCGGATCGATGAAACGACTCAAGCCCGATTCGCCACCGTGTTTCGCCGCATGACACTCCCTGCACAGCAGTTGCAGATTGTCCGGGTTGTACGCGATGTTCCAATCCTGCCAATTGCTCTCGGTCAGCGGCTTGATGTGGTCGACTTCTGTGCCGGCCTCAACGCGGCCATGTCGCAAGCATTCTTCGCAAAGTCCTTGCGCTCGCTGGATCACGAACTGCCGCACTCGCCCCCATTCAGCGGTGCGGTACACTTGGGGAAAACGTGCCATCGCATCACCAAAATTACACGTATAAAAAATACGTAAAAACTGTTGACACGTATTATTTATACGTGTTATAATGGAATCAGAAAGGAGGTCGAGGGAATGGACTCAAGGGAATTGATCAAACTGATCGAAAAAGACGGGTGGAAGTTGGTAGCGGTCAGAGGAAGCCACCACCAGTTCAAACACCCAACCAAACCCGGCAAAGTCACAATCCCTCACCCCAAAAAAGATTTGGCTCCTAAAACAGTCAAATCAATACTCAAACAGGCAGGGCTCCAATAAGGAGCCCCGCCAAAAGGAGGTTAATATACAGTGGCAAAGTATACTTTTCCGGCAGTGTTTGATCCCAACGAAAACGGTGGATACACAGTCACGTTCCCCGATCTTCCCGGCTGTATTACCGAAGGCGATGATCTGGATGAAGCTCTGGCTATGGCCGCCGAAGCAATGGCACTGCACCTGTATGGAATGGAACGTGACGGCGATCCGATTCCTGAACCATCAAAACCTGCTGAAGTTCAGTTTCCTGACGATGTTTCTCCTGGCGCTTTTGTGACCGTCATCCAAGCTCGTACTGAGCCAATCCACGATGAGATGGCAAGCCGCGCTGTCAAGAAGACGCTCACCATCCCTCAATGGCTCAACGATGAAGCTGAGAAAGCCGGGATCAACTTTTCCCAGGTGTTGCAATACGCGCTGAAGGAAAAACTAGGCATCGTTGAAAAGCGGTCCTGATGGGCCGCTTTTTTATTGCTCTTTCAATTTTCTTCCATTTGCGCTACAATAAAACCAAATCCGGAAGCACCGGTCGAAAAAGCCCGCAGTGCATGCTGCGAGCTTTTTCGTTTCTGTACCGGACAGCCGCCCCGCACCGTTCCGGTCACGGCGGAGGAGGCGAGGCCCGCTACTCGCCAGCGAGGCGGCCGGACGAAATAAAGAAAGAGCCCCGCCATTCGGCGAGACTCAGGATAATCAAAAAGCGCCCCGTAAAAAGGGCGCAAAAGGGCTACGGTAAAATTGGCGACATTCGGGCGACATAAAGGCGACGTAATGGCGACATGCTATCATGAAAATTTTTCTTCGACCTTCTTCTTCGCCCGGTCGAGATACATGCGAACAGATGCTCTCGACACCTTCAATCTATCAGCAATTTCGTTCTGTGTCAACCCGTGCGCCATATGCAAGAGCCAACAAGTCAGCTCCCTCTCCGTCATCACCGCCATGCAGTCGATCAGGCGCCGCCGCTCCTCTTCCGTCATCGGCTCGGCGCTCTGCAATAGCTCACGCCGCCGGTAGATGTCGCGCTTCTCGGCGCCCTTCCGGCTCCCTGGCCGGCGGCCGCGCCGCATCCAGTCCAGCGAGTAACGCATGTCGCTTAGCATGCCGGCGACTGTGCGGGATTCGTCAGCCTCGTCCGGGTTGGACCGGTCGAGGGATCGGCGATACTGCTCCAGATCCCGAACACCCGCCGAATACTGCCTGATCAGCTTCTCAACCCACGTGTCAGTGTCCTCCCGGATCATCCAGCTCCACCCCTTCCGTCACGTCCGTGTTCACCGCATATATCCCGTCCCACAACTCGCGGATCTCCTCCGCCTTCGCCACCACGGCGGCCTTTTGTCGCGGGGTCAGCACGATGTCCATTGCTTCCTGGTAATGCTTCGCGGCCAGCTGGTATGCCCGGGTGTGCAGCTCGTCCATGGCTTGCCAGAATTCGCGGTAGCCAAGTTTGCGGACCCGCTGGTAGAAGGCTCGCTTCTCCGCACGGCTCATTCCAACCACTTCACCGGCGGCGCGTAATAGTCGCAGCCATTCCCAGACGTGCGCGGGACCGCGACCAACACTCGGCGATTTGTACTGAAGCGATCACCCTTAAACCGCGTTTTCGGCAGCCCGGCCGGCAGGTATTTCCTTGCGTCTTCGCCCGGTTCAATGATGGCGATGACGGTTCCTGTTTTTGTTTTCTCGGAACCTTGGCTCTGACTCGTCCAGGTTACAACTTTCCCGACCATCACAAAACCACTCCTTTCTGTATTTACGTGCGCATAAGCGCATGATATAATTTGTTTCGGAGGTGATAGAAAATGCGCGTACCGTTCAACACCAAACTTGAAGAGGAACTGGTCAAAGTTCTCCGACATCTGGCAATCGACTTGAAATGCGACGTTAACGATCTTCTCGAAGCAGCCGCCGTTCGATTGCTCGAAGAATACAACCGGCCCGTACCGGAACTTACAAGCCTAAAAGCCAAAAACATTTGACAAACCGCTCCACGCGAGCGGATTTTCTTTTGTCACTCCATGTCACTTCATGTCACGCCGATTTTTCTTGGAGTGACAACCGAAATTCCGCATCATTACGCGACTATCTCCGATTCTGTCACTTGTCACTTCAATTTTCGCTATTTCTTTATATATGCGTTTTCACGTGCGCATACATGTGTATATTCATGTATACATATAAATTTTCTCACGTAAAAGAAAGGAAATAGAAGTGACAGAAGTGACAAAATCCAACTTCCCAGTTCTGGCGCGGGTTCAAGCCTGTCCCGTCGCTTGTCCCTTCGCAAAATCCCGACGGGACACGACGGGACAAATGTCCCTCCGTCCCTTCATGATTCGTCGATTTTTTCAATATCTCGACGGGACGACGGGACAAAGTACCGACATTTTCGACCGGTCTTCGGATCTCGTTGCTGCTTCGAAATTCCGAAATCGAATTCCCGCTGAATATCAATCGTAAACGTCTGCTGCCTCGGAATGTTTTCAACCCCTTCGTTCTCACACCAAATCTTGAACTCGGCGTACAGTTCCCCAGTGTGTTTCGAAAGCAGATATTCTTCGGTGATGTCATTTTCGACAAGCCAGGTCAGCGCATGCGAGCTCTGGACCTTGTAGGTCCGGATCGCCTTCTCGACTTTCTCTGACTTCGTAAACCCTTTCTTGAGCAACCGGCGCAGCCCCCGGATCGCCATGTTCAGCAGGTAGCTGCGGGCCTCCTCGGAAACGACCTTCTGGGAAATATCCGGGTCGTAGTCCGGATCCGTGTTCGAAAATTTGGCATCCAGCGGGATCAGAATCAGACGCCGATAGAACCCGAACGACTTGTCATTGACCATCGGCATCTTGTTGGTAGTGAAGATCAGGGTCGCATAGTTTTTGAGGATGAACGGGTCCTTGTTTTTTGCGCTCGACCGTGATCCGCTCGCCGGATGAGATGCTTTTCAACCGGCTGGAGTCCTTGATGGTTGTAAATGGGATATCATCCCCGATGTTTGCCAGCTTGTTTTCCAGCTCCGCCGGACGGAACGTGGTCTCAAGGTCCTGCAGCGACAGGGTTGAGTAGTTCCCCTCACCAATGAACTCTTGGATCATCCGGAGCAGGGTAGATTTACCGTTGTTGCCGTCGCCGAACATGATGAAGATCTTCTGCATCCGGCAATTTTTGATCAGGCAGTACCCGAGCATTTCCTCAAAGAGCTTGAACAGTTGGTAATCGCCGCAGAAGACGCGCATTAGCATGCGGTCAATTGGCTCGTAATAGACAGCGGGGTTGTAGACGGCGTTCACTTGCTGAAAATCGATCGCTTCGGGCGTGTGCGGGTGCAGCTCACCGGTCCGGAGGTCCAGTCGGCCGTTTTTGACGTTAATGACATACTCTTCTGCCGGCGGGTCGCCGATGTGCCGCTGGATCGTGATGTAGTTCAGCACCTCGTTCTGCTCGCTGCGCTTCGAGGTCGGGTATTTTTCGATCATCGCTCGCAGGATCTCGTATTCGCCCGGTTGATAGTAGCCGTCCTTGTAGACATACAGCCGTTCGTGTCGGCTGATGATTTGCATTTCGTTGATTAGAATGTCCCCCATGACGTTATGGAGGAATTTCCCCTTTTCCGTGAACCAGGGCGCGTCGATGTCGCCGCCGGCGACCGGCTCGACATCCGGATACGCCTCCTCGCGGGTGACTTTTCGCAGCTCGTCCTCGGGCAGCGGCTCGCGGAACACGTACTGGTTGATCAGGCGCAGGACCTCCGCGGCCTCCGCGTGCGAATAGCCACGCCGGGACAATTCGATCTGGTACTCGAACAGTGCCTGGTTGCGACCGTCGCCCTCACCCATCTCGTAGAATCGCCACTTGTCTTGTCTGAGCGGCCGCAGCCACCTGGGCAACTCGTCGAGCTCGTCCCAGTCCCAATCCGTCAGCCATTCCCGCCACTTGCCGGCGAACTTCACACAGACTTGACTTTGTTTCCCCCAGCTTCGGTAGTCGGCGACGAGGCCGATCCCGGTGGTCGACTTGATCGTGTTCTTGACCGGTTCGGCCGTCGCGAACCAAAAGTGCCTGCCGCGGGACGTCTGCATGATTTGACACTTGATGCCTTCCTCGGTCACCAGCCGGGTCAGCTTCTCGGCCTGCTCGGCGTCGTCGATGTCCACGGCGACATAGGGCTCGGGGATGGGTAGGCCAACGTTGGGCCACGCGCGGAGCTTTTCTGCCGGGTAGGTGTCCCAACTGATCGGTGCTTTGTCTTCGCGGAGCTTTAGGAAGCTGTCGAATCGATCGAGGACAGCAGGTTTTTCAGTTCCTCCAGCGACGTGAGCCATACCCCGATTCCCCCGCTTTCACGAATTTCACGCAGATGCTTTTGTTGAAGAGGGGTCGGAGAATCCCCCGGCCCCTTCTTCAGCTCGACGCCAATAAAACGTCCCCGGTAGCACAGGTAGATGTCCGGCCGGCCGCGGCGCTCGAAGGCGTTTCCGTGTGTCACGACGTGGTAGATACCCCGTTTCTCGAGGTACTCCACGCATAGGTCCTGCAGCGTCTTCTCCCTCATTTGCTGGTCGCAGCCTTCCGCGCGCGCATTTCGGCCAGGATTTCCGCCGCAGTCTTTTTCTTCGGCGTCTCGGCCGCCGGCGCCCCTGCCACGGATCCGGCCGATTTACCGCCGGCGGCCTTCTTGACTTCGAACGGTTCTCCGGGGCCGATCCAGCGTTTCACGTTCGCAAACGTGCCGCCCTTCGAGCCCTCGGTGTGCTCGATTTCGACGCGGACAAATTTGCCGATCAGGTCGGTCGTATCCACCTCGTCGATTGTCTCGTCACCCAGCGCCGCCCGGGCCATGCGGGTGAACACAAAATCGGCGATTTCGTTCGGGCTGCCGTCGTTGTTCACGAAATTGAAGTTCACGCGTGCCGTGCGGCCGTGGGCGTCTTCGATCACGACGACCAGCTTGTCGAATTTCTCGTAGTCCGATTCGTCGATCTCCTTGATGCGGACGACTTGCTCCCCTGCCGGAATGGGTTGGAATCCTTCGACCAGTTTGCGCTTCATACAGCATCGCTCCTTTTGATGGTGATTTTGGTGGTGAACCCGCTTTTGCGGTACTTTTCATAGAGCCCGTCCGCTTTCAGGCGGTCGGTGTCGATGCCGCTTGCGGCGGTTTTGGTGACTTCGAAAAGGTACAGTTTGCCGGCGGCCTGGATCTTCTTGTCACTCTCCTTCATCCGCGCTTCCAGCTCCGCCTTGAGCTGGTCCTTGAGCTGCTTCAGGGCCTTTTCGTCCTCGGCGATCTGCTCGCTCACAGCGTCGATCCGGGCCTGTAGCGGCTCGATCCGCCGGATGAGCTCCGCGACGATATCGCCTTCCTCGCCGGCCGCCGGCTGCGGGACGTGCGCGGTGGTGAGCGCCTGGACGATCTCCCGGTCCTTCTTGTCGTCCCAGACCGGGCTCACGAGACCGTTGATGTGCCGCTCGTACCATTCGAGTGCCCGATCCAGATGCGCGGCGAAGTTCGGGTATTCCGCGGCCACGCTGTACTTCTTGACAATCGTGTTGTCGGGCGAGGGCTCCAACTTTTCCGGCGCCTCGTAGTCCTTATCCGTGAGGATCGTCAGCACGATCCGGAACTCGTCCAGCCCGGAGAGATACGCATACAGCGCGCCCTGCAGCTTGTAGTATTCGGGTGGCGAGAACTGGCCGTGTTTGTACCAGTCCTCGACCCGTTTGGTGGTCTTGAGTTCCCAGATCGCGGTCGGCGTCCGCGCGTCCCACATGCCGCCGAAAATCGGTTCGTCCGGGAAATGGTCCCATTCGTAGCGCTTGTCGCCGCCGAACCATTGGGCCGGGGTCTGGAGTTTCCCGAAAGCAAAGCGCCGGTTGAGGTAGGCGATCACCTTGGGCTCGATGATTTTTCCAGCTGCCGTGTAGACCGTCTCCTCGAACGGCTTGCGGTAGACGCCCACCATGTCGCACCAGACTTCGAACTCCGTGACCCACGGGCTGAGCCCCAGAATCGGCGACAGCCTCGTTCCCGTAATTTTCTTGATCCGTTTGGGTCGCTCATCGAGCCGGATGGTTCGGTTCTGCAGATCGATTTTCACCGTCTTACCTCCCTTTCCGTGATCATACCGGCGCCAGCTCCGTGATCGCGTCGAGCAGTTGCTCAGCGTCCGCCTTGGTCAGCTTGCCTTGCAGCGCTTCCTTGAATCCGTTCACGGTTTCCTCGTCCACGTCGGCCGCCTCGAGCGCCTCGATGCCGAGCGCGATGGCCTCCAGCTGCTCCTCCGTCGCCGGCTCGTCCTGGTTGGTGATTGCTTCCCTGATTTCTTCCCGGCGCTCTGGCGTTGCATATGCCGGCTTGATATTCCGCATTTCTTCCTCGTCGTTCTCGGGGTCGTTCCCTTCGGCCACCAGATAGTTGTTCGCGAGGAAATACTTGATCGCGCCGGTGTAAGCCTTGTACAACCCTTTGTCTCCGGTGTCGGCGCCGCTGCCGAATGCCTGATAGACTTCCCGCTCGCCGGTCTCTCGGTCGATGATCTCGAACTGGAACTTGGCGATGACCATGTTCATCTTGTCGCTGATCTGGGGGATGAACTGGTATTCGAGAATCGAGCTCTTGAAGTCGAGCCCGGCGGCCGCCAGCGCCGCTTTGAAGTTGTTCTTGTACTGCTTTTCCGTGATGTACTCGTAGGACTGGTGCCGGTTCTTGCCGTCCTTCTCCCAGGTGAACGAGTTCATTTTTTCGCGGAGAACCATCAGCTTCGCCGCGAGTCCTTGCGGAGCTGCTTGCGTTTCCTTCGTTTTGGTCGCCATCTTCGCCTTCCTCTCCTTCTTTGGTTTCTCGGGCTTTACGCCCAGGTAATCGTTGATGCGCTTTTGCGCGAGATCGATGTAAAATTGCTTGTCTACCATCGCCATCTTGTACCCGGCTCGATTTGCGATAAAACAGTGATCCGGCAGGTCGGCGATCTTGTCCCGGCGCTCCTTCTCGCCGGGTGCCTTTGGCAATTTGACCTTGTACAGCGTGCCGGCGTCCTTATTGATCGAGGCAAACACCCGGTTCACATTCTGAACCTCGACCTCGCCGGCCGGGCTCTGCCAGACAACCTTGTCATAGGTGCTGCCGGCTTTGGTGATGATCTGGAACTGCTCCATATCGTCGCAGGCGCCGATCGTCTCTTCCGGCGGTACACCGTTCAAGAGGTATTCCACGATCGCTGTTGCAACGATCTTCATGCTGTTCTGACGCCAGCGCGGGGCGTCGAGGACGGCGAGGTAGGGACCTTTCACCTTCACGTCGCCGCTGGTGGTGCGCAGGGCGTAGCTGTTCACGTCCTTTTGCACGATCTTCTCGACGTCGGTCGTCTCCATCCCGAACCCGGTCCGTCGGCTCCATTCGTCAATCACGGTGTTGATCTCCACCTCGTGCTCGGCGTCGTAGGAGATGATCAGCCCGTCCGTGTTGGACTGGATGAGGCGAAAGCTCGGGACCTCTTCCAGCTTTTCGATAAGGTCGATCAGATAGAGCTGCCCCGACACGCACACCGCCAGCGCCATTCGCGGGTCATAGAGCTTGTTGAACTGGTTGTTCATAGCACCGTAGGTGGTGTTGAGAACCAGCTTCAGGGCGTCTGCCGTTGCCTTGTCTCCGGATTTTTTGGCTTCCAGCCGCCGCTCGTAAACCCGGCGGAACTCGTCTGGGTCCGGGACGTTACGGGACATGTAGCCGTTGACGATCATGAGGCTCGGATAGTAGCTGGTGACGTCCCGGGTGGAGATCCGCCGCGTCTCTGTCCGCTCTTCCCGGTAACATTCCCGGGCACCGTGCAGGCCGCCCCAGGCGACCGTGTGCGGCACGCCGGCAATCTCGATGTTGAGCTTTCGTTTGCGCTCCGGGTCCACGTCGGCGAAAAATTCGATGACTTCCGGGTATTTCGTGATGATGAGATTCTCGGGAAACTCATATACGTCTCGGTCTGGCCAACCTTCTATCCAGCCTTCTAGCGGCGTCTGGGCGCCCAGAAATTCCGCCGTCAGTTTGGCGTTGGTCAGGCGCAGACTCTGCGCCGGCGACAGGCCGCACATGGCGCCGACTGCGATTTTGGATTGCAGGTAGTCCTTGCGCTCGTGGTAGAGCCGGATAGCAGCATCCACGTCATGACAGCAGTAGTCGATAACTTCGCGGAGTTCGTCGTCCGTCAGCGGCCGGTCGAGGTCGAAGCTGACGCGGCTCTCCTCAATGTCCATCCCGAGGTTACCCTCGATTTCCTTTAGTCGGAGCGGCACCGGAATGTCGTCCATCAGGTCGAAGTTCGTCCACGGCGGCCAACCGGCGTCTTTGAAATAGGGATGGTCCCACCCTTTCTGTCCGCCGATGATCCAGTCGTTGATTTCCTTGACCTGCTCCAGCGTGGCGCCGGTGTAGATGGCCCGGAGGATCCATTGGTCATAGTGCTTCGTATTGTAACCGCCGATGATGAGCTCTTGGCTGCCGAATGCATCTGCCCACCAACGGAGCGCCGGCGCGTCGTTGTGCAGGACAATCTGCTCACCGCCCTCGACCGGCTGCTTGGCGACAAATACCCAGTCATGAGCGAATACTTCGCAGTCGTAGATCCAAATGTTGCCATCCACGCTGCACACCCCCGATTAAGTGAAGCCAAGAAGCCCGCGAATTTTCGACGCGATTCCACAGAGATCCGTTTGATCGCTCTTTGTGAGCCGTCCTTTTCGCGCGAGTTCCTCGAGTCTTTCGGGAGTCCCCTCGAAATCCCGGATCGCCATTTGGAGCTCCGAAAGTTCGGATTCATAGGCACGAAGATCCGTATTCGCGATATGTGCCTCCCGGGTGGCCTTCTGGGCAAGCTCGCGGACCATGCCGGCCGCCTCGTAACCGATTTTCCGCTGGACAAGCTGTGCGAGGTCCTCCGGATCCTCGATGAAAACCAGTTCGTTGTCGGTCGTGAAAAACGAACCGCGAATCATGATCCATATCTCCGTACCACCGGCAGGATCAAAATGTCGATCCGGTTGTCGGTGTCGCTGAGAAGAAACGGCGCCTTCGGATCCCCTTGCAAACGAGAACCTGATCCGCGCGGAACCCGCGTCCTCGAAAAACCGGAGGGCGTTGTACAGAAGCCGCGGCGTGAACCCGATCCGGATCTCCTTCCGGAAGTCTTCGAAGTCCGCAATTTTCACCGTGAAACGGACGCCAGGCCGCTCGAGATGGATGATCACGTCGCGGTACTGCGAGAAAAGCGTCACTCCGTCCAGCGGGTGATAGTATTCGTAGAGTTCCTTCACCCACCTCAGGATCCGCGAAGCCTCCTCCACATTCTCCTTTCCCGAGAGCATGAAGCCCGTCTCCCATTCCAGCTGGAACCGCTCCTCAAGCGCCTTCACCGGATATTCCTCACGGATGATCTCGCCCGTCTGAGCGTCGAATGTGACCGGCCCCTTGAACGCGTGTACACCCAACATTCTGAGGACCATGTGCCGGTCCGTGGCGTACACTGTACCGTCTTCGGCGTGATGGATTCCCGCGAGGGCGCGGTAGGAACTTTTCGGGTCGGTAAATTTTTCTTTGTGCTTTTCAAGGACTTTCATTTTCTTGGAAGCTTTGATCATTTCCGAACCTCCTTTCTTCTTTCCATCCCTTTCCGGACTTCCCTGACCCACTCTTTTGCGTTCACCGGCGGTTTCAGGTCGTAACCGATCACGCAGATCATTCCGTAGCTTCTGCCGATAGCGTCGAGCGCTTCCTTTTCCGGATACCCCGCAAGCCCGTACCCATATTCCCGCGCTAGGCGCAGGGCTCCCTCGCGGCCGGAATAGGGACCGGTCGGATCTCTTGCAACTTGGATGCGAAGGGCTAGACCGAGTTCGCGGGTGTAATCAATGGCCGAGATCATGCCGTTTCCTCTCTCCGCGCTCCCTTGCAAAGCTCGGGAAGGTTCGCCCGCACGAGCGCCGCGGCGAACGGCGGTGGGACGGCGTTGCCGCATTTGGCGACCTGCTCCTTTTTGGGGATGAGCCGGCCGGTGTAGTCCCGGTCGAAGATGTACGTTTTCGGGAACCCTTGCGCCGCATACAGTTCGTGCGGCTCAAGCATCCGGAGACTGATGTCGACGATCTGGTAAGGCACACCNTTAACGATTACCAATCCAAACCGGTCCTTCGTCACAACCGTTCCGAGCGGCTCGTCCAGTCCCTGGCCGATGCTGGAGCCGTAATAGGCAATGAGGAAGGCGTACACTCTCTCCGCACCCGGGTTCAGTTCTTCCGCCTTTTGCAGATTCGCGGTGACCAACGCAAACCGGTTTGAAGTATCCTGCGTGAGTAGCGGCCTATCCAGCGTCTGCCCGCGCGGATCCGGGCTTGTTTCCGTATGGTACTTTGCCAGGAACGCGGCCACCGGACCGGAATGTTCTCCTGCCTGCCAGCTGACCGGTGCGATGTACGGATCCTGATTGTTGATGATGAATTTCCAGACGCCAAGCCCGATTCGCCGCAGCGTGTTCTCGGCCAAGGGCCTGACCGCTCGAATTCCGTACTTTCGTAAGATTTCTTCCGACGAATCGAAGACGCTGGGAACCGGTAGCGACCAGTCGATGATCTCTCCGGCCGTCCGCCACGGCTTCAGCTTTCCGGCCTGTACCGCCGGGCTCCGCGGGTCACCGTGTGTCGGCTTTGGCCAGACGATCGTCCGGCCGTCGCACCGGGCGATGAGGAAAAATCGTTTTCGGATAGTCGGGGCGCCATAGTCGCAGGCTCGCAACTCGCGCCAGTCAACCTCGTATCCTTGTCGGCGGAGTGCGTTCACGAACGAACGGAATATCCGGCCTTTTTGTTCCTCGATCGGATACCCGCGTTCGTCCAGCGGGCCCCAATCCTGAAATTCCTCCACGTTTTCCAAGATGATGACCCTGGGTCGGACGGTAGCAGCCCATCGCACAGCCACCCACGCAAGTCCGCGTATTTTCTTGTCCCTCGGCTTCCCGCCTTTGGCTTTGGAAAAATGCGTGCAGTCCGGGGAAAGCCAACACAGCGCAACTTTCCGTCCCTTCGTGGCTTCCCGCGGATCGACGTCCCACACGTTCTCGTTGTAGTGCACTGTCCGGGGATGGTTGGTGCGATGGATGGCGATGGCCGCCGGATCGTGGTTGATGGCGATGTCTACCGGCCGCCCGGTTGCCAGTTCAATTCCGCACGAGGCGCCGCCACCACCGGCAAAGTTATCTACGATGAGCTCATCCAACGTTGTATTGCACCTCCTTCACGAAAGCCCGCAACTCGGTTTCATTGAAGTCGCGATGCCGCATGAGGGCGTCCCAGATCTTCACTTCGACCGTCCCGGCCGTCTCGAACAGGATGTAGCTGCATTTCTCCCTCTGGCCCGGCCGGTGGATCCGATCGCAGGCTTGCTCGAACGTCTGACTGCTGAGCGTGGGTTCGTAAAAAATCATGGTGTCCGCCGCGAACAAGTCGATTCCGGCCGACGCCGAGCGGTACTGACAGACAATCACCTGCAGGCCCGGATCCTCCTGAAACTTTTTCCACACCTGCTTGTCTTTTTGCCGGCCGTCGAGGGTGACATAGTGGATTTTGCGTTTCTCCAGCACGCGGCAGATGTCGGCGATCGATTCCTCGAATTCCGCGAAGACGACGAGCTTCTTATCCCAGTTTTCGAGGAGCTCGTCCAGCGCCGCAGACTTCGCGCATTTCAGTCGGTGGACCGTGCCGGCGTCGTCCCGGATGTGACCGCTGCACATCTGCCGGAGCTTCACAAGGCGCGCCAGCGGATTTTTCGCTTCGATGTCGAGCTCTTCGATGTAGTTCTGGAGCATTTCCTTGTACAGCCTCCGCTCCTCAAGCTCCAGCGTCAGCCGTTCCGGCGGCAACTTCTCCGGTAAGTCCAGGCAATCGACTTTCCGGATCCAGATACTGTGCTGGGCGATGGTCGCCTTGAGCTCGTCCACGTTTTTGTAAGCGACCGGCTTGTAATACTTGCCCAAAATGCAATACCGCGCCTCGAAGTGGGAGTATGGACCGAAGATGTCCGGATTCATGAAGTCAAACTGCGCCCAGATCTCTTCCCAGCGGCTGTTTCCGATAGGCGTTCCGGTCAGGATGTAGCGGTACTTTGCCCGCCTGCTGATCTGCTGGATGCCGTTCGTCACCCGGCGGCGCCGGCCGTCTACCGTCTTGATCTGGCCGCGGTAGCGATTCGACGTCCGATTTTTGATGAAATGGGACTCATCCAGGACCATCATGTCCCACTCCCGGTCGAGCTCCGGCCGACGCCAAATTAGGTCGTAGGTGGTGACGACGAGGAACCGATCAAACAGCCGTTGTTCGAGCGGAGAAAAGAACCGCTCGATGTCTCGGCTCCAGCTCCCCCGTACCGAATTCGGACACACCACCAGCGCGTGCCGGATCGCCCCGGCCTTGAATAAGTCGAGCGCGAGAATGAGCATCGGGAGCGTCTTGGACGTCCCCTGCTCCGCGAAGATCGCGAAGAAGGGGAGCCCGTCGCGGATCCGTTGACGCGAAAGCGCCAGGATCGTTTTCTGGTGCTCGAAAAGCGTCACGTCCGGCAGCATCGCTGCTCCAACTGCTCCTGTAGAATCTGAATTTCATTCCGGAGACGATCCACTTCAGCCTCTGCTTCCAGAGCCCGCCGAATTGCGTACGGCCAGCCTTCGCGGGCTTCCGTGATGAAACGGGCGTTCCCCTCTTCGTTAGGCCAAATCATTTCGCAAACCCAAAATTGGTTTTTATCTTTGATCCCATCGTCTTTGATCGTCCACGGTCCCGGCGATGCTGCTTCGCAGATCGCGAGATCGGCTTCCAGATCGCGAGCCTGAGGCCGCGCCTGATCCAGTTTGGTTTGGACCGGTGATGTCATGTTTTGCATCCTCCATTTTGTGTTGAGTCCGTTACCAAAGATGTGGTAGAATGTCGGCAAGGGTTGATTACGCAGTCGTCTTTTGCGACTGCTCTTTTTGTTTCTGTAGCCTGGCCAACGTGCGCTCAAGCTGCTGCCGGTACACCTTCGAAGCTCGCTTCGACTTTGCGGTCTCGATCAACTGAATAAGGTTTCCGCAAGTGCGGATCCGCTGTTTCCGTGTCACGGTTCCACCTCCTTCACGGATCGTACCCATTCGCGGATCTCATCCTGCGAAATCTCCCACCGGTCGCCCCAACTGGCCACGAACGACCGTTTGAACTCCTGATACACAGTCGGGTTCGGGTCGTCTATACCGAGCGCGTCGGCAATGATGCTCCGCGCCAGATCCGCCGGTCCGCTGCCGCCGTATCCCCAGTTGAATTCACCACTGGCAATCCCGGTGTGGCGCCAGCGACCTTTCAGCGGAGTTTGTTGACCACTCCGGATCCGCACCACCTTCACCGTGCCGTCCGGTCCGCGTGCGCCGGCGTAGCCGTCGGTGATGGTCGGGGTGATGATGATCGAGTCGTCGGCATTCCGCTGGTCCCGTGCCTGCTCGGCCGCCACCTTCCGCGCGCAGATCGGTCCGTAGGTGGCGTTCGGATCTTTCAGCCGGCGGCCACAACGGGCGCATTTGTTGTCGCTCATTGCTCCTGTTCACCTCCTTTCAAGGCTAGGCCACGTAGGATTCCCACGCGCCCGACCTCACCAGCTGCACATACCGCTCAAACGTCACCCCGTACCGCTCCCTGATCCGGAGCGCTACGAACAGCCGACCGAGCCGATCCACCAGGTCGTCCGGGTGCGCGTAGCCGTCGGATTCGCGGCAGGGGCGGGGTTGGTTGGTCATGACACGTTCACCTCCCCACCCGCCCGGTGGCTCTCGGACCTGTATCCTCGATTTCCGAGATGTGTTCCCGATCGCTCGCCCGGCGCGTGATCACCATGCCGAGTTCGCCTTCTGCCGTGGTATGGCTCAATACCCGGCCACCGAGCGCTTTCCACGCGGCGAGCTTTTGCTCGATCGCTTCACGGTCATCGCCGATGATGTAGTGGTTCTGACCGTCCATCCATACACGCACAATGTGGATCAATGCTTCGTCACCTCCTCCGGCGATTCCATCCCCCGTGCCGGCCGGTACGACCGGGCTACCGCGTCCGACTCCCCGGAGCGCACCCGATCCAGCCGGTCACGGTACCGCTCATACATGCGGCGGGCCCAGCGGGCGAGGGGCTGGCGGTTCTGGAGCAGGGCTCGCTCCTCCAGGCCCAAGAAAAACAGGCAGATTGCGAGGAGTTGGTTGGTGGTCATCCGGTTTTCACATCCTTCCAGTAATGTTGGTAGGAACGCAAATTTTGCTGTAAAATTGTGGTGAGTGTCGCTTTTTGCCCCGTCGCGAAGTGATTCGCGAACGAGAATCGGGTGAATTCAAGGGAAACCTAAGTC
>Ga0065723_100210_pt1 | contig 33495 bp, 27 predicted proteins | sample TheenrcuSG05Z960_FD_59110 | JGI IMG/M metagenome (GOLD analysis project Ga0065723, IMG submission 59110) | Thermophilic enrichment culture from UC Davis - Sample SG0.5Z960 | ecosystem: Engineered > Solid waste > Grass > Composting > Bioreactor | place: USA: University of California, Davis
AGGGGCGCGAACGTGCCGCTGTAGATGCTGCAGTATCAGAGGCATTACGTATTGCCACTGATGTGCAGGCCTGGGCACTTAAGCCTGCTCCTTTCTCTGGTGGAGGAGGGTCACTTTCAGGTGTAAACTTTGAGAAGATGGGGTATACGCCCAAAGGAAATAGTGGTACATATGGTCACACAAATGGAGGGAAAGATTATATATCGCCGAATGGGTGTTATACAATAGAAGAGGACGGAACAGTTACCATCATAGGCTATGAGGGTACTACTGATAATGGATGTGATACTAAAAGTAAAAAACTAGTCAAAGTAACTATAAGGGGTACCAGAATAGAAGATATTATTACAGAAACGCTTCCTTCTTGATTTGGCGAAGTTTTGATGCCCATGTTTCCCGCACAGACCCAGGCACCCGTGCTACAGCATGTCTGGCCGGTTTTCGAAGGAGGCCGGTGGGCGCGCTTCGGCGCGGTGCTTCTGGGTCTGTGCGGGATCGTGGTGTTGCCGGCCTTTCAGGTACTGCCGGTGCGCGGGCTGGAGCCGTACGACGCGCACCGGCTGGTGCAGGTCGGGGTCCTGGTGGCCGGAGCACTGGCGCTGGTTGCGCATCGGGGGCTCCGGCAAGAAGCGGCGAAGAGCTGGCGGCGTCTGCCCGGGTGGGCCCGCCTCGGGCTGCTTGCGGTGGGCGGTCTGGGACTGGCGTCGGCCCTGCAGGCGGCCGTGCCCGTCGTGGCGTTGCTGGAATGGGGGCATCTGGTGCTGCTGTGGCTGCTGGCGTTGCTGGTGGCTGCGGCTTTCCGGATCTGGGAAGAACGCGGCGACCGGTTGCTGCTGGCCGTGGTGCTGGTTTCGGCGGGATGCTATCTGCTTCGCTTTGGCGCCACGACGCTGGTGCACCTGGGCTGGGGACTGCCGGCCTGGCCGAAAAGCGGACTCGGGTTTTCCCATCCGCGGTTCTTCAACCAGTATCAGAGCTGGGTACTGCCACTTTTGGTGGTGCCGTTGATCTGGCGGGGCGCGTCCGCCTGGCTGAAGCGGGGGGCCCTCCTGGCGACGGTGTGCTTCTGGATGCTGTTGTTGGGCTCGGGAGGAAGGGGTACGCTCGTGGCGCTGGGGGTAGCCGGCCTGACCCTTGCGCTATTGATGGGACGACCCGGTCGGCGCTGGCTGTTTGTGCAGCTGGGCGCTGCAGGGGCCGGCCTGCTGCTTTTTCTGGCGGGACAGGCTCAGGGCTGGATTGCCTCGGGCGGACTGCTGGCACGTGACGTGCTGACCGACAGCGGCCGGCTGGCCATGTGGCGCCACGCCTGGGAATTGATGGAGCAGCATCCATGGCTGGGCGTGGGCCCCATGCATTTTGCCTATGCGCCCTATGGCTCCGGGCTGGCGCATCCGCACAGCGTACTTTTCCAGTGGCTGGCCGAATGGGGCGTGCCGGCTACGCTGGTGCTGGGTGCGCTGGTGGTGATCGGCACGCTGCGCTGGCTGGGTTATGCCCGGCGTCGGGTACGGCATGCGGGCACCGACTTCGAAGGCGCAATGCGGGTCGGACTTACCGCCAGTCTGGTGGCCGGTAGCACCCATGCCCTGGTCAGCGGCGTGGTGGTCATGCCGGTCAGCCAGCTGTTGCTGGCGGTCATCATAGGACGCTTGCTCGCCGAGCTGCCCGCACATCGTACCGAACAGCAGCCGACCTGGAGTCGGCGGGGGATCGCGCTGGCGGCCGTCGTGGGGCTTCTGGCCATGGCGCCGGCGCTGATCCGCGATCTGCCCGCGCTGACCGAACGCAAAGAACAGTACTTCGAAGCGACGGGCTCGCTTCGGTTGAGTCCGCGCTTCTGGCAACAGGGACGCTTCGGGTATGAAGCGTCGGCTTTCGTGGCATCCGAACGGAAGGAGTAGCGATGCCTGTCCGTGAGTTTCGCTTCAGTGGGATCAGTGTGAGCGGGGTGCCCGTGCAGGGCACGGTGCTGGCTCCCTCGATGCGGGCGGCCCGCAAGAAGCTCGCCGAGCTGGCCGAAAAGCACGGCTTCCGGCCCCAGCTCCTGCAGCCGCGCCGCACCTTCATCTACAAGGTGCGCCATCCCAGCGGACGGGTCGTCACCGGCGAGCAGAAGGCCTACACGGCCGAAGAGCTGGCCCAGGCCCTGCGCAAGATGGGCCTGGAGGTGATCCGCGTCGAGCGCAAGGTGCTCGATCTGCAGCTGAAGCCGCCCCGGACCGACATCATCATGTTCGTGCGCCTGGCGGCCAACCTGCTCCGCGAAAAGCTCCCCTTCGACGAAGTCCTGAACCTGCTCGTCAACGACGTTTCTTCAAGTTCGCTGCGCCAGGTCATCCGCGACCTGAACGCCGATCTGAAAGCGGGCATGGAGGCGCAGCAGGCCTTCATGAAGCACCAGCACGTGCTGGGCAAGTTCACGGCCTACATGCTCGGCCTGGCTTCGAAAAGCGGCAACATGGCCGAGATCTTCGAATCGACCGCGCGCTTTCTGGAGCGCCAGAACGAGTTTCGCAAAAGCATCCGCAGCGCGATGATCACGCCGGCCATCACGATCATCGCGCTGGTGGCCACGTTCGTCTGGTACGTCTGGTACATCTTCCCGATGACGGCCGGGCTGCTGGCCGACCTGGGTATGGAGCTGCCGCCCATGACGGCCGCGACGCTGGTCTTTTCGCAGTGGCTTGACCGCAACATTCTGTGGCTGACGCTCGCCTTTACAGCCGCGGTGATTGGCTTTGTGGCGTTCGCCCGCTCGCCCAGAGGCCAGCTCATCGTCCATCGCTGGCTGATCAAGCTGCCCATCATCGGCGGCCTGCTGCACAAGCTCAACATCGAGATTTTCTGCCGGGTGTTNGCCATCCTGTATTCGAACAGCGGTGAAAACATCAGCGTGATCAAGATCGCCGCCGAGGCCTGCGGCAACCGCTACATGGAGCACCGGATCAAGACAGTCACGGTGCCGCTGATGGTGGCGCAGGGGATGGACCTGGTGCGGGCCATGGAGGCCAGCGGCGTCTTCACACAGATGGCGCTGGCCCGCTTTCGCAGCGGCTCGGAGACCGGGAACGTGCGGGGCGCGGCCGAGCAGATGGCCAACTACTACGAAAGCGAAACCACGCTGAAGCTGAAGGCGGTGGTCGAGGGCATTCAGACGATCATCGCCATCCTGATAACGATCGCCATCGCCGTCCTGACGATCATTTCCTCCGAGGTGGCCCTGATTCAGCCGTCGTCCACCGACCTGATGCGGATGGGCGGGCGATGAACAGGCACCGGAGGTACGATAGGGGACGTCTGGCCGGGGCGGACACGACGGTTCGCCCCGGCGGACGTTGGAATTGGTGTAGGGGCGCGCCTGTGTGCGCGCCCGTGTCTGGAACGACCTGTAACCACGCGCNAGTGCGCCAGAACGATCGAGCCTATGAGCTGGAGTGATCTGTTCGGGCGCCGTCGTTCGCCTCGTGAATGGAACGAAGAGCTGCGGCGGCTGAAGTTCGGAACGAAGCAAGAGGAATCCGGCAAGGACGACGGGACCGACGCCGCCGGGAAAGCCTCCCCGGAGGATGCCTCGGACCGGCCCGAGCCGAAGCCGGCTGAAGCGCAGCCGCTATCGGGGCTCTGGCTGGAACTGGCCGGGGATGGACATGCCGAGGACGCGCTGCCGGAATTGCCGGAGACCCCGGAGCCGGAGGAAGCCGAGGCCGAAGCCGCGGAGGCCGAGCCTTCGGATCGGGCCGCTGCGCTGACGGACGTGTCCGCCGAAGTGGCGTCGGCCCGGCCGCAGGCGAGTCTGGCCGATGCCACGCCGGGACGCGAGGGGGCGCGGCAGGAGCCGCCTCGTCCGAAGCAGGAACCCACCGCTGAGCCGCCGGGCGCTTCGGTCGATCGGGGCGGCGTGCCGCCGACCGCCCGCGATTCGCGGACCGCTTCGCTGCCGGAGGGCGCCTTCATGCCCGAACTGGCCGAGATGTTCGAAGACGACGTCGTGATGGCGCTGCTTTACGGCGGGGCGGTACGGCTGGATCAGATCGCGCGGGCCATCGTGCTGCGGCGGCGTCAGCCCGAGCAGAAGCTCTGGCGCTGCCTGCTGGAAGTGCCCGGTGTCGATCGAGAGACCGTGCTGGCCGAAGCGGCCCGTGTGGGTGGCATCGCACCGGCCCCGGTCGACGAAGAACGCCCCTCGGTCGAATTCATCAAGGCCATTCTGTTGCTCCTGCCGCCTTCGGTGCAGCACATGCTGTTCGACTGGCAGCTGCTGCCCTGCGGATTCGCTCAGGGGAAAGAAGGCGGCCGCGTGCTGCTGCTGGCCACGCACGATCCGACGCGGCCGGAATTGAAGCAGGTGCTTCAGGAACTGCGGCTTCCCGCAGAACTCCGGTATGCGCCCGAGCGCATTCTGACGAAGCGGCTGGCCGAATTGGAGAGCTTCCGACCGCCTGTGCTCGAGCCCGAGCCGCCCANCCNCCGANGCGCAACCACAGGTTCAGGCTCCGGAGCCTGAGATCGATAGAATGCCCGCGCAGCCAGAACCTGAGCCGCCGGAACCCGTCGCCGAAACGCCGACGCCAGAGGCGGCCGATCCGGATGCGGTCCGGGCAGCAGCGCTCCCGGAGTCCCCGGAAGACGACGAGCCGGACGGGGGCGTCGGCCTGCAGGAAGCCGCGCCGTCCGAACCGGCCGCGCCGGAAATTCAGCCTGTGGAAGAGGTACCGGCCACCTTCGCCCGGGAAGCTCCGCCGGTCGCAGAACCTCCGGCGGAATCTCTGTTCGAGCCGCTTCAGGAGGAAACCCCGGAGGAGCCCCGGGCGGAAGCTACGCCCGACGCTCAGGCCGAAGCGGTGCTCGAAACCGCGCCGGAAGTCGCCGTGGAAACGCTGGATGCCGCTTCCGACGCGATCGGCGACGAAAAACAGGAGGCCGACGCCTCGGAAGCGGCGGACGATGGCGAGGACGTCCCGCCGCCGGTAAAAATCGTGCTGGACGACCTGCCCGAGCTGAAGGCCGCCATCGCACGCGACCGGGTGGTGAGCCGACTGCTCGAAAAAGACGTGGTGGCGCTCCATCAGGTCTATCAGGCCTATCAGCGGCAACAGGACGAAGGGCTTAAAGAACCGCTCTGGCGCGTGCTGGCGCAGAGCGACCACGTGCCGCAGGATGCCATCTACGAAGAGGCCGCCCGGCTGTATGCCTTTCCCATTGCCAGGCTGGAGCCGGGCAAGCCCAGTCCGGAATTCGTGCGCTCGGTGATGGACACCTTCGAAGAGGAGGTGCGCGAGCGCCTGATCGAGCTGCGCGTGGTGCCTTTCGAGGTCGATCTGGATGCCCAGACCGGCGCTGTCAAGCTCGTGCTGGTCACGCACGATCCCATGCGGCCCGAGGTGCACCGCCTGGTGCACCGGCTCAAGCTGGAGCGCTTCGAGCTCCAGTATGCGCCCCGGGGCGTGATCATGCAGGCGCTGATGGAGGCCTACCCGCGTCGCAACGAGTATCTGGAACGCGTCAAAGAAGAAGCCGCCTACGATCTGGGCACCAGCTACGACGCCGAAACCGAACTGATCGACGAAGACGCGCTGGAGGCCGAGATCAACCGCTCCAAGCTGATCAACCTCTTCGAAGCGACGCTCGTCGAAGCCGTCCGCCAGGGCGCCTCCGACATCCACATCTTTCCGAACAACCAGAAGAAAGTCGAAATCCATTTCCGCATCGACGGGCGGCTCACGCGCTGGCACGTCGAGGATAAGGTCCACCCCGAAGCATTCATCGCGGTGATCAAGGACCAGTCGATCAACGTGGACCGCTTCGAGCGCGATGCGGCGCAGGATGGTTTCATCCAGCGCTGGATCGACGACCACCTCATCCGCTTCCGCGTCTCCGTGCTGCCGATCGCCAACGCGCTCGAAGACCTGCGCTCGGAGTCGATCGTCATCCGTGTGCTCGACGACCGCAAGGTCATCAAAGACCTGCGGCTGCTCGGTCTCAACAAGAAGGCGCTGGAGCGCTTCGAGCGGGCCATTCGCCAGCCGCACGGCATGGTGATCGTCACCGGTCCCACCGGCAGCGGTAAAAGCACCACGCTCTACGCCGCCCTCCACCAGGTCGTCAGCCCCGAGGTGAACGTGCTGACGATCGAGGATCCGGTCGAGTACATCATCCCCGGCGTGCGCCAGATCAAGCTCAACCACAAGCTGGGGCTGGAGGAGGCGCTGCGGGCCATCCTGCGACACGACCCCGACATCGTGATGGTCGGTGAGATGCGCGACCGCCAGACGGCCGAGCTGGCCATCAAGCTGGCCAACACGGGGCACCTGACGTTTTCGACGCTGCACACGAACGACGCACCCAGTGCGGTGAGCCGGCTCTACAAGATGGGGATCGAGCCGTTTCTGATCGCCTATGCGATCAACCTGGTCGTGGCCCAGCGCCTGATCCGCAAGGTGTGTCCGGCCTGCAAGGTGGAAGACAAAGACCCCGACTATGTGATGCTCCGCAAACTGGGCTTCACGGACGAGGAGATCGCGCGTACCACCTTCTACAAGGCCGGTCGCGACCGCAGCTGCAAGGTGTGCAAGGGCGTCGGTTACAAGGGGCGGCGGGCAATCGTCGAGGCCATGTACTTCTCGCGGACGATCCGCCACATGATCGTCGAGGCGCAGGGATCCATCGACGAAGACGCGCTGCGTGAGCAGGCGATCAAGGAAGGGATGCAGACGCTGCGTGACGCCGCCCGCGAGGTCGTGCTGGCCGGCGAAACCACCGTCGAAGAGATGGTCCGGGTGACGACGACCGAGGAGTAGAGAAGCCGGGGTGGACATATCCGGCGGATCCGAACGCTGGCAGGGGCGAGCCCACGGGTTCGCCTCACCATGTATCCGCTCCGAACGCGGGTCTTTCACGAAATCGATGACAAAACGAAATCGCTCGGATTACGATTGGAAACGTCGGGAAGGGNCGGNGATCGCCGATTAAATCNGCAGCAATGCGGGAACGGGCCTTGCGATCGTTTTCCTGAAACCATCGTCCAGAAAACATCATGGCCCAGTCGTTTTTCGCGTTGCTGGCGCTGGTACTGACCGTCAATTTCGCGATGTCGGTCAATCAGTGGTATGCCACCTTCCAGCGGGCGACGCTTTACCGCGAGGTGGAAGAAATGGCCCAGTCGGTGGCCGTCGAGACGATGGAGATCGTGCGGACGCGGGCTTTCGATCAGGCGGTTGTGGACGGCACGATAACCGGTACGGCAGCCGATCTGGCGCTTTTCAGCGATGCAGATGCGTTTGGCATCTCGGGCAATGCCACCTGTCAGGCGTTCGGGGGCACGGCCACGTGCGACGACCTCGACGACTTTCACGGCCAGCAGGTGCTACGGCCGTTCGTGATGGGTCAGGATACCGTCTGGTTCAGCGTGGACCTTACCGTGCGCTACGTCAACTGGAACGCTTCGACTGGCCAGGCGACGCCAGCTTCCGGCAAGACGTTTTACAAACAGGTCATCGTCAAGGTGCAGGACGACTGGGGCGGCGATCTGAAGCCGTTTCTGCCCACGCCGATCCAGCTGGATCGGGTCTTTGCCTACGGATTCTGATCGGGGGAAGCCATGTGGTTCATTTTTGACAACCTGAATGCGCTGATCGTCGGCGGCATGTTGTTTCTGATGCTGCTGGGCATTCAGCAGCGGGTGGCCGAGATGAATCTGGAGCAGACGGTCAACTATATCGTCAAGCGCCAGGCGGGGGATCTGGCCACTTGGCTGGAAGACGATCTGCTGAAGCTGGGGCGCAATGTGGACTGGGAGAGCGAAACACCCTTCGAAAATCCGGTCGATTCGGCCGGCGTGACCGTCCGGTTCGTGTTTTTCCACGACTCGACCGATGCCGGTGGCAACGCTGTGCGCGTGTATGTCCGCTATCGGCTGACGCCCGCCGGCGAACGGGTAATCCGCAACGATACGATTCCGGTCTATCGGCTCTATCGCGAAGAATGCATCGGGAGCGGGTGTCCGTCGGGGGGCTGGCAGGCCAGTGGAGGCGGGCCCGGTCTGCTGAGCTATTTCAAGATCGACCTGCTCGATCAGGATGCCCGGCCGGTGGCCGATCCGGTAAACAATGCCGATCAGGTGCAGAACACCCGTGTGCGTTTCACGATGGCCACACCTTTTGAGGTGGCACGTTCGCAGGTGCTCCGGCAGGTGTACTACGGCTCGACGCTCTTGATTCAACGGCAGATGCAGCAAGGGTCTTAAACCAACCAACAGGAGGTAGTCATGGGGAAGGCAATCTTACTGGCCGTGACCGCCGTTGTGGTGGGGGCCAGCGTGATGCTGCTGCAATCCAGTACGAACCGCCTGCAGGCCGACACGCGGCAGGCGGCGCGTCAGGAGGAGGCGCTGGCACGCGAAATTGCGCGCTCGGCCTACAACCTGATCGTGTCGCGCGCGCGGCAGCTCGAGGTGGAACAGCCCGACCTGGGGCTGGCCGATCTCGTGGCGCTGGTCAATGGGAACGAAGGAAAGCTGACCGGCCAGCTTAACGGCGGCTCCTACGAGGCCTGGATCTATCCGATCGGGGCTTCTTCCTACGGTGCCGTGGCCATCGGCCGCTACGGCGACGCCTCGCACCAGATCGGTAACCATCGGGTGTTGCGCAACGTGCTGGAGGTCGATCAGCCCAGCCAGGTAAAGGTGACGTTCCTGGAATCGGTAGCCGATTATTGCTCGGCCATCTACATGCAGCGCTTTGTGCCTAAAAACAACAACGGCATGGGGAATAATCCCGGCAAATGCGACCCGAGCAACCCGGCGCATGGAAGTTCCTGCGAAACGCAGGAGGATATTGAGTTGCGGGGAAATACCCGATACGTGGCGCTTGATCCGGTAATGATCTTTCCTTCCGGCCACAACCGCGACAATGCTTCAGCAACCAGTGATTTAATCCTTAATCCGGGCGAACGCGTCAACTTTATCCTGGCCGTCGATAAAGCATGTACATATCAGGGAAGAACAGATATTCCGCTTGAAATTAAAAAGTGGAAAAAGAAGAAGGGAGGGTGGCAAGTTGTTAGCGGATATTATGACTATTCACATCCTGCCCTGCTGGAAAGCACNGATGACTTTTCGCAATTACAGGAAGGTGATTATGCGATGATTCAAGCGCATCCAACGCGTCTGAACGTGTGGCGCATTGCTTTTGAGGACTTAATTTTCGATACCGAAAAACTGGTAGATGTAAAGCGCTGGGGTTACGGGGATCGTAAGTGGGAAATACGCATAGGAGCTGAATGGGGAGAGCGCAATGGGAAGTATAGCTATGGTGGCCATGGCTGGACGGAAGTGGATGAGCGAGGGTATATCCGGTTGCAGGATAGTGACGGACCAATGCCAGATTTTAATGACCAGGTGATCGAGGTCGAATTCATCCCGGTTCCGGCTTCCTGAACCCTTCGTGTTCTGCGACAGGACGGCGGCGTTACGGCAGAAGCAGGCTTCGCTGTAACGCCGTCTTTTTTTGCCCGTCGGCTTAAGCGGCGGGCTTTCGAGGCGATACCTGTAAAGGCAAACCGATCTGGAGGCGTACCATGTCGAACGGCAATCCCGCTCTGGCCGAACTGCTGGCGCAACATGCCTCGGCGGCCCAGCGGCCGCGTGTGCGGCCCGTGCCGCCGTTGCCGAAGATCTGCAAGACGATTCTGGAGTCGGTGCCCCCTTCCCTGGTGGGGGAAGACCGGGCCCGCTACCTGGCCGAGCAGGTCAACGCGCTGCTCGACAAGGACCGCACGTTGCTGCGCGAGCACATGCAACTGCTGGTCAAGCGNATGCTGGANCTGAANGCCAGCGACCTGGACATGGGCGGGCCGGCNTCGAACGGCTACGTCTGGTACCGCGTGCACGGCGACAAGCGGCCCTACGAAGAGATGGGCACCTACTCCTGCGACGAGGCCGCGCTGCTCATTCTGAACCTGCTCACCGAGCGCCAGCTCCAGCTCTTTTTCGAGGAGTGCTCGCTGGACTTTTCCTACGAGCTGCCCATCGAGGGCCGCAACGGCATGCCCCGGCGCTTCCGCGCCACGGTCTATTTCGACATGGACCATGTGGCGCTGAACATGCGCGCCATCAGCGACGAGATCCGCCCGCTCAAAAGCCTGGGCTTCCATCCGCTGATCGAGCGCGGCCTGATGTTCCGGCACGTGCGCGACGGGCTGACGCTCGTGACAGGCGTTACGGGCTCCGGTAAGAGCACGACGCTCGATGCCATCATTGACGCCAACAACGACGACGTTTACGCGCACGTGGTCATCATCGCCCGGCCGATCGAGTACGTGCACCGCTCGCGCAAATGCCTGATTCGCCACCGCGAGGTCGGGCGCGACGTGCGCACCTTCAAAGACGGCATCGTGCAGGCGCTCCGCCAGGACCCCGACATCATCGTCATCGGCGAGATGCGCGATCCCGAGACGATCTCGGCCGCGCTGGAAATCACCGACTCGGGGCACAAGGTCTTCTCCACGCTGCATACCAGCTCGGCCGTGGAGACGATCGACCGTATCGTGGCCGAATATCCGCCCGACGAGCAGGACCGCGTGCGCAACCGCCTGGCCGATGTGCTGCGCTGTGTGATTTCCCAGAAGCTGGTGCCCAAAATCGGCGGGGGACGCATTCTGGCCAAGGAAGTGCTCTGGATGACGCCGTCGGCGCGGGCGGCCATCAAAAACAAGAACACCAGCGAAATCTACCAGATGATGTGGGAAGGCGGGGCGCTGGGCATGACGACCCTGGAACAGGATTTGTACCGTCTGGTCCGGCAGCAATTGATTACGCCGGAAGTGGCGTTCGATTTCGCCAACAACAAGCGTCGCCTGCAGCAATTGCTGCAATGAGCGGCCGTTCCGGATTCCAAAACGTTACGGCAACGATGGTTTCGTAATCCCATGAAGGCGAAGCAGCAGAAGGTCGCACGCACGAAGGTTCCTTACGTACTGGGCGTTACGATTGCGGGCCGTACGGTTTACGCCGTGCTGCTCAAGCGCGAAGGAGACGCGCTGGAGGTCGTGCGGCGCTTTACGCGTCAGCGCGTGGCCCGTTTTGCCAGCGTGCAGCAGGGCGTGCCGGAAGTCAAAGGCCAGGAAGCCGGCGGCGACTTTTCCATTCAGTTTGGCGGAGGAGGGGGCGCGACGCCGTTCCTGAAGTCGGAGTTCGATCTGAGCGGCGATGGGGCCGGCAGCGAGCATGCGCCGCCTGCTTCGCTCTTCACGATGGAGCTTACCGACATCCTGGCCGAATGCCGGGAAGCCGGCTACGGCGATCCGGAGGTGGCCTTCTGTCTGCCCTCGGTGGAGCTTGCCTACGTGGAACTCCGGTTGCCGCGGCGCGCGCGGGTGAAGGACCAGGAAACCGGTCCGGTCGATCGCAAGGCGCTGCTGGAGTTGCTGGAGCAGCAGGTAGGAACGGCGCTCGAAGAGGAGCAGGTGGCCTTTCTGCCGATGGCGCCCTCCGACGCCGAGACGCATCGGTTTCTGGCGATCTATCCGCGGCCCAGCGAGCCGGTGACGGCCACGCTCCAGGCGCTCAAGGCCGAATCGAACCGAAAGCTGCCCCGCACGCGGCTGTTCGAGACCGAAGTCTCGCTCTATCTGGGGCTGGTGCGAACGGCCCTGCGTCAACTTACCCCGGAGGCGCCCGAGGCGCGCTCGCTGGTGCTGCGTGTGGGGTCCGACGATACGCTGGTGCTCTTTGTGCAGGGTGAGACGCTCCAGCACGCCGAAAGCCTGCGCTCGCTGACCGTGCACGACACGCCCGAGACGGTATGCAGCCGCATCCTGCTGCTGCAGGACGAGTACGGCATCGGCGAGGTATCGCACGTCTTTCTGGTCGGCGAGCAGGGCGAGACCGAGATCCAGCGGAGCCTGGAGGTTTTCTTCCCGAATGCCCGCGTCGAAAACCTGCGGCACTACCTGCCGCTGGACGATCAGGAAATCGGACCCGGATCGCTGGCGGCGCAACTGGCCGCGCTGCGGCTGGTGGGGGATCCGGACTTCCTGAAAGCCTTCGAGCCGATCAACCTCTTCCCGTCCAGCCTGCGGCGGCGCTGGGAGCTGCCTTTCGGCTGGCACGTGTGGGCGCTCTACGCGCTGCTGTTCGTCACCACGCTCTTTTTCGTGTGGCGCTACCTGACGCTCGAAGCCGAACTCGGCGAGCGCCAGGAGCGGCTGCGTCGGCTCCCGCCGGCCATTGCCGAGACCGACGCGCGGGCGCTGCAGGCCCGGATCGACAGCCTCAACGCGCGCACGCAGCAGGCGCTGCGGGCACTCGACGTGCTCGACTCGCTGTTGGTGGGCAGCGACCGCTGGAGCCGGTCCCTGGCCCAGCTCTCCCGCGAGGTGGCCGCCGTGCGGGGCATCTGGGTCGATAGCTGGAGCCCGCGCACCAGTGGCGTCGAACTGAAAGGCAGCGCCGTCGCCCGGGATCGCGTCGTGGAGCTGGCCCGGCGGCTCAACGGCGTCATCCGCTCGTTGACCTTCTCGGAAATCCGCGAGTGGCCGGTCTATGCCTTCGTGATCGAGATCCCGTTGCCCAACGAGCTGCCCGAACCGGCCCGCTATCTGCGCGAGCAGTTTGCCGCCAACACGCAGGCTACGCAGTCGAAACCCTCGAATCCGTAAGCGGCCATGTGGAAGAAGTACGGAAACGCCCTGTTGCTGTTTGTCGCCTGGCTGATCCTGACCGGCGTGGGCGTCTATTTGACATACTTCAAACTGCCCGATGAGATTGCCCACTACGAGAAGCTGGAAAAGCTGGCGCACATGCGCGAGACCGAGATGGGCTCGCTGCTGGCCGAATACAGCGCNTCGGANGAGCGGGCNCGTGAGGTCGAAAGCCGCTGGCGCTCGCGCTATCGCTACATTCCGGCCTCGCTGACCACGCCGGAGGTGGTCGCCCGCCTGAACGAACTCTCGCGGCAGGGCTTCGAAACCTTCAACGTCCAGTTCATGGGGAGCGGCCAGACCCAGAGCGTCAATTACTACACCTTCCGCATCGAGGGGCGTGGTTACTTCTATCATCTGTACCGCTTCGTCTGGGAGATCGAAAACACGCCCGAACTGTACCGCATCCGCAACCTGTCGCTGGACCACATCGACCTGGTCAAGGCCGATCGCGCAAGCGGCAAGGAGCGGATGATGGTGATGGTCTCCTTCAACATGCAGCTGGAAGCCTACTACGGGGGGCTGCCCGACCTGCAGGTGGCCCACATGGCCGACAGCCTCTACCGGCGGCTGCCGCGAGCCGTCTTTCCGGAAAAGAATCCACCGGTCAACCCCTTCTACCCGGGCATTCTGGAGCAACTTCCGCCCAACTCCGACAACCTGATCGACATCGAAAAGGCAAAACTGGTGTCGATCGTGGGTGGCCGGGCGGTCTTCCAGGATGCTTCGGGGTTGCGGACGGTGGGGGTCGGGGAAAACGTGTACCTGGGACAGATCACCGAGATCGATCCCATCGAAGGCCGCGTGGTGGCCCGGCTGAACCGCGGCGGGATTCTGGATGAGGTCGAACTTCACCTGGAAACCGGGGAACGCTACCGTCAGGCGCTGGGCCCTGTGTTGCTTACGCCGCTGAACCAGTGAACGAAGCCAACCTGAAGCGTCGCCATGGAGCATGTGCAGACAAGAACCTGGATCGCGACTGCGCTCGGTCTACTGCTGATCGGGAGCCTGCTGGCCTGGCCCGGTCTGTCGCAGGACCGGCCGCCCCAGCGGGTCATGCGCACCTACGTGCCGCCCGATCAACTGGTGTCGTTTCTGCCCACGACGCCGCTGAATCAGTTCTTCGAGCTGCTCAACCCGATCTTTCAGCGGGTGACGGGTAAGCAGATCGTCGATCCCGAGGAGCGCACCGACCCGATCGGGGTTTCCATCTCAGGCATGCACTTTTTCGATGCGTTCGAACTGGTATTGCAGACGAAAGGACTGACCTACCGGGAGACCGACAAGTTTTTCATCGTCGAGAAAGCGCCGGAGAAGACCGAGGTGGTGATCGGGCCCCGTCGGGCTACTGAAGAGGCCGGTGCCGTGCAGGCCGGAGCCGTGTTGCCGGCCACCGTCGATACGCGCGAAATCCAGATCAACGCAATTCTTTTCAGCGTCAACCTGACCAAGGCACGGGACATCGGCATCAACTGGGATCAGTTTTTCGGGCTGACGACCGGTACGGGCACCGGAACCGGAGGAACTACCGGCGGCGGAACGAGCGGTACCGGAGGACAGAATAACGTGGAGTTTTACCTGAAGACAGAGGATCTTTTCGATCCGCTGGCGCCCCTGATCGAAGCCCCTAACCGCATCAGCTTCCGACAGCTCACCAACTTCCTGCGCTTTCTGGAAACGGAAGGCATCGGCGAAACCGTTGCCAGTCCGCAGATCACGGTGCAGAGCGGTGAGCAGGGACGGATCCAGATCGGTTCGGACGTGCCCATTCAGACGCGCGACTTTGCCGGCAACACGATCACGCAGTTCGTCTCGACGGGCATCATCATCGACGTGACGCCTACGCTGCTGGTCGAGCCGGCGGCCGACACGGCCGGGGCCCCGCTGATCGAGTTTGTGCACCTGGACGTCATGGTCGAAAACTCCAGCGCCACGCCGTCGGCGGCCGGCCTGATCATCGATCGCAATACGGCCGACACGCAGGTGCTGCTGCTCGACGGCGAGCAGACGATCATCGGGGGACTGTACTCGACGCGCGAGTCGATCTCACGCAAGGGTATTCCCTTCCTGAAGGATCTGCCCTGGTGGTTCTTCGGGTTGCGCTACATCTTCGGGCGCACGCAGCGCACGATTACGCAGTCGGAGCTGCTGATCGTGCTGCAGGTGAAGGTGCTCGATCCGCTGACGGCGCGGGCAAGCCGTCCCCTGGAGCGCAACCTGCTGGAACGCAGCCGACGTGAGTTGATGGAACGGTTGGAGCGGTTCAGCGAGCAAACGGCGCGTCAGACGCGCATGCCGCGCAACTGACACCTGTAGCAGCACTTCAACCAAAACAGGCGGGAAGTCCCGTGTGGCTTCTCGCTTTTTGTTTGTGGGCCGGTCGGCGAAACGCGGAGAAGGGCCTGCGGGTTAAGGCCTGACCGTCGGGATTGCCAGGGGCAGCATGTACCGTCTGCTGGTCATTTCGGGGCTCGCACTGGGGCTGGCGGCCTGCGGGCCGGCGCCGCGTCCGGCAGAGGAGGGCCCGGTTCAACTCCATGAGCCGGACAACCCGCTGTTGCTGGCCGAGCATCTGGACGTGCTGCTGCGGCCGGAGATGCAGGGGCGGGTGACGGGCTCGCGCAGCTTCGCGCTGGCGGCGCAGTACGTGGAGGACCGCATGCGGGAATTCCGGCTGCAGCCGGCGCTGGAAGGACATTATCGGATCGTTTACGATGCCCGCGTGCACCTGCCCTGGCCGGCCGTGCTGGGCTGGGCCGATCGGGATACGGCGGCCTTTCTACCCGGATTGGAATTCTGGCCCGATGCGCGCAGCGATACCGGACGCGTGGTGGCCGATCGGGTGGCGCTCTGTGTGCAACCGAGGACCTGTCCCGCTGCCCCGGTCTGGGTGCTGCCGGATACGTCTGCAGAAGCAACGTCGCGCCTGGCGCCGGCGCGTTCGGTGCAGGCCGTGCTGCGGGTGGGGCCGCTGCGTCCCACGCTGACCGACGCCCCGATTCCCGGGCTTCGGCTTCTGCAGCTCACGCCGGAGGCGGCCGCCCGCCTGCTGGCACTGCCTGCGTCCGCGCTGCGGGCCCATCTGACCGACACGGCGTCCGTGACGCTGCAACTCCGACGCCCGATCTTCCTCCGGGTGCGGCGTATGGGCGAACCGCGCGTGGGCGCGCTGAACGTGCTGGGTTTCGTGGCGGGCAAAGATCCCGGGCTCCGGAACGAACTGGTGATCGTGTGCGCCGATCTGGACGTCGTGGCCCTGCCGGGCAGTCCGCTGCTTTTCGACGGCGCACACCTGGGCGAAGGGGTGGCGGCGCTGCTGGAGCTGGCCCGTTTCTACAGCACGCTGGCCAGCTACTGGCCGCAGCCCCGCCGTACGCTGCTGTTTGCGGTCTGGTCGGGTGCCCGACAGGGCCACCAGGGATTACGCGCCTATCTCCGGAAGCCGTTGTGGGATCCGACCGCCACGCGCCGGATCGTCTATCTGGATCCGGATCCCGGGACGCTCGCCGAACTGCACCGACTGGCCGAACAATATGGCATGACGCTCACGCCGGTTCTACCGCCCGATTCGTTGCAGGCCGGCCGGCAGGTCTTCTGGCAGGTGCCGCCCGACTGGCAACAGGCCTACCGACGGATCTACCATGCCGCGCCTGCTGTTTCATCAATACCTGAAGACCTGCGTGTGCGTGCGTTGCAGCGCGCCCGTGCGCTGGTGCAGGCGGCGCAGGCGGTGCTGTTGCCCGAGGTGATCACGCCGGATCCCTGGGCCCTGTGCGCGAGGATACGCTTCGTCCGCCCGTAACCGAAAACCACCCATGATTCCCGCGCTGCTGACTGACACGGTGACGCTGAACCTGGATCGTGCGCTCTACCTGACGCTGCTCTGGGGCCTGGAGGGCGTGGAGCTGCGCACGATCGGCGGGCCGTCGGACCGCGTGCCGTTTGTCAATGAGGAAAAACTGCGTCGGCGTCTGCTGGAAAACGAACTGCCAGCGGTGGCCGTCGTGCCGGGCATGTTCGAAGGCTCGGTGCGCGACCGGCGCACGTGGATGAACGAGGTGGCTGCTTTCGATGAAGTGCTGAGCTTCTGCCGGCGCATCGATTGTCCCTGTGTGGTGGTGTCGGCCTTCGCGGCCGAAGAGGAAGGGGCGCCGGTAGAGGAGGCGGCGCGGGCGCTGCGGATGGCCGGTGACAAAGCGGCCGACTACGGCGTGCGGGTGGCCGTGCTCAATGAGCCGGGCAGTGCATTTCCCACAGGGCGAGCACTGGCCATGCTGATGGAAACCGCAAATCACCCGGCCGTGGGGGCCGCCTGGAATCCCGGGGCGGCGCTGCAGGCAGGCGAAAATCCGGCCGAAGGGCTAAAAGCACTGGCCGGGCGTGTCTTCCTGGTGCGCTGCAGCGACTGGCGGCTTGATCCGGATCGGGGCGAGTGGGAGCCGGCTCCTTTTGGCGCGGGAGCCGTGGGGTGGCCTGCGCAGCTCCGACTGCTGCGTGCGATGAATTTCACCGGGCCGTTGAGCCTCGAAGTACATGCGGAGCCGCGTGCGAAGCGAGGGCTGCACGACGCAACCCGTCTGCTGCAACTGCTGCGTCAGATTCGGAAGCCTTCGTCTGCAACCGCCGAGCAATAGACCGCAATGGCTGAACTCAGAGAAACCTCCTCTGTGGCACCGCTGCTGGCTCCGGCGTCCGTCGAGGCCCCGGTCGAGGGTGCTCCGCCGGCCACGCTGTGGACCCGGCTGCACTTCTTCTGGTTCGTGCTGGTGGGCATTTTCAGCACGCTGATCATTGCCCCGTGCCAGGTACTTACGCATCGCTTTCACCCGACGGCGGCCAACTTCAAAAAATGGGCACGGCGCTGGGCGGGCATCATTCTGAAAGCCTGTGGCTGGCGGGTGGTGTGCGAAGACCGCGCACGCCTCCCTGAGGGGCAGCCCTGCATTTTTGTGGCCAACCATCAGTGCGCCCTCGACATTCTGGTGCTGTCCTACGCGCTTCCTTATCCCTTCGGGTTTGTTGCCAAGGCGGAGCTGGAACGGGTGCCCGTGCTGGGCTGGGCCATGCGGCATTCGGCCTCGCTCTTCATCGACCGCAACAATCCGCGTCGCTCGCTGGAAAGCCTGCAACTGGCCGGCGAGCGCATCCGCCAGGGGCATCCCGTGCTGCTGTTTCCGGAAGGCACGCGTGGCTACCGGAAGGAGCTGCGGCCGTTCAAAAAAGGGGCGTTTCTGCTGGCCGTCGAGGCCGGGGTGCCGCTGGTGCCCGTGGTCATCTTCGACAGCTACCGCCGGCTGGACGAGCGGCGGATGGTGTCGCGGCCGGGAACGATCCGGGTGGTGATCGGCGAACCCGTCCCGACGGCGGGACTCCGACGCCGGCATCTGACCACGCTGATGGAAACGGTGCAGGCCCGGATGCAGGCGCTGCTCCGGGAGGCGGGGAACTCCGCGTAGTGCTGTGCGGTAGCGGTCGCGCCCGGCATTTGCTATCTTGCGACATCCACAACCTGACGATCGGCAAGCGATGGCGATCTCCGTCGAAGAAGTCCGCTACATTGCCCGGCTGGCCCGCCTGGAGTTCTCGGAAGAAGAGGAGCGGATGCTGGCCGAACAGATGGGCGAGGTCTTGGACTACGTGGCCAAGCTGAACGAGCTGGACACGCGCGACGTCCCGCCCATGTCGCACGTGCTGGATCTGTACAACGTCTTTCGGGAGGACGTCGTCGAACAGCGCATTTCGCACGAAGACGCGCTGCGCAACGCCCCCGACGCCGACAGCGACTACTTCCGGGTGCCCAAGGTGATCGAATAACCCGTCGCGCTGCATCTATGGCTGCTTCGGCCCGCTCGTCTCGCTCCCGGAAGGCCCCGACGGTCACCCTGCCGGCCTGGCATGGCCTCTGGGATCGCCTTCCGGAACGGCATCGGCATCTGCTCTGTCTGCTGTTGCTGCTGGCGCTCTCGCTGGCCTTTTTTGCGCCGATTCATTTCGGAGGTAAGCGGCTGATCGGGAGCGATACGGTCAACTGGCGGGCCATGGCTCAGTCGGTCATCGCCTATCGCGATTCGACGGGCACCGAACCGCTCTGGGCCACGAATGCGTTCGCCGGCATGCCGGCCTACATGATTTCCTATCCGGCCAAAGTACCTCAGATCGACAGTCTGCTGGGATGGCTGCGGGGATTTCTCTGGCCGACCTCGCACTTTTTCTTCCTGCTGGCCGGCACCTACTGGCTTGTCGTGTACCTGACGCGCCGACAATGGGCAGGCATGCTGGCAGCCGTGGCTTACGGGCTGACGACCTACATTCCGATCATCCTGAAAGCCGGGCACAACTCGAAGTTCATTGCGCTCTGCTTTGCGCCCTGGCTGGTGCTGGCTTTCGTGCATGTGCTGCGGCGGTCCCGGCTGCTCTCCGGCCTGTTGTTTGCCGTGGTGCTGGCTGCCAACCTGCGGGCCGGACATGTGCAGATCACCTACTACGTGACGTTTCTGCTGGGACTCTGGTGGGTGGTGGAGGGCGTGGCCGCCTGGCGCGAAGGGCGTCTGGCCGTATTCGGACAGGCGACGGGCTGGCTCGCGCTGGGAAGCGTGCTGGCGCTGCTGATGATCGCCCAGCCCTACTGGCCGGTCTACGAATACAAGCAGTACACGATCCGGGGCGGCAGTGAGGCGACCGGAGGGGGCGATGGACTGGACTGGGACTATGCAATGGGCTGGAGCCAGGCGCCCGGCGAGCTCGTCACGCTGCTGATTGCCGATGCCTACGGCGGTGGCAGTCCTACCTACTGGGGACCCAAGCCGTTCACCGAGGGGCCGCACTACGTGGGTGGCATCGTGCTCTGGCTGGCCCTGCTGGCGCTCTGGCGCCGGCGGGAGCGCACCACCTGGATCCTGGGTGCCGGCACGCTGCTGATGATCCTGTTTTCGCTGGGCAGCTACTTTCCGCTGCTCAACCGCTTTATGTTCGAGTATTTCCCGCTCTTTGACGCCTTTCGCGTACCGGAGACCTGGCTGAGCACGGCGGCCATGGGGCTGGCCCTGCTGGCCGCACTGGGCGGCAGCTGGCTGCTCGAACAACCGGAACGGTCGCGGACGCTGCGGCCGGCCTATCAGGTGTGGCTGGGGCTGGTCGGGCTGGTGCTGGTGCTCTGGCTGGCGCGGGGCAGCCTGTTTTCCTTCGAGCGACCGGGCGAGGTGGAGCAGATCGCCCGCCAGGTGGCCGCCGCCAACAACGTGGCCCCGGACGATCCGCGCCTGCTGCAGGCGGTGCGACAGTACGTGGCCGAGCAGCGCGCTGTGCGCTCCAACCTGTTCGGCCGCGATGCGCAGCGCACACTGGTATTTCTGCTGCTGGCGGGTGGCCTGCTGTGGCTCTACGACCGGCGGCGACTCCCCGGCTGGGGGCTGCTGGCCGGACTGTCCCTGCTGGTGACGATCGACCTGTGGGGCGTAGGACGACGCCACCTGAACGAGGAGGTGCTGACGGACGCGCGGGAAGTCACCGATCTGATTCCCACCTATTCGTTCGATCGCTTTCTGCTGGAGCGGCAACGGGAGGCCGGAGGACCGGGCCACTTCCGGGTGCTGTCGCTCGAAAGCGGTAACCCCATGACGAACGCTCGTCCTTCTTACTATCACGAGTCAATCGGCGGCTACCATGGCGCCAAGCTGCGGCTGTTTCAGGATTACATCGACCACCTGTTCGTCGATCCGGCGACCGGTCTGCCGCGGTCGCGGGCGCTGGATCTGCTGAGCGTGCGCTACGTGGTGGTACCGGCCGGCGCCTCGCTGCCCGGCATGCGCGTGGTGTTCGAAGACGAGCGCTGGCGTGTGCTGGAGAACCCTTCGGCGCTACCCCGGGCGTTTCTGGTGGGGCAGTACGAGGTGGTGTCCGATCTGGCCGCGCACCGACAGCGGCTGCTGGATCCGGCGCTGGATCTGCGCCAGACCGTGCTGCTGCGCGAGGACCCCGGGATCGAAGTGACGCCCATCGATTCGACCAGCACGGCTTCGGTGCGGCTGGTGCGCTTCGGTCCCCGCGAAATCGTCTGGGAGGTGGCTACCGACGCGCCGCGGCTGCTGGTGGTGGACGAGATCTATTACCCGGCCGGGTGGCATGCCACGGTGGACGGGCAGCCCGCCCCGATCCTGCAGGCCAACTATCTGCTCCGGGCCGTGCCGGTACCGGCCGGCACGCACACCGTGGTGATGCGCTTCGATCCGGCCAGTCATGTCTGGGGGCTGCGAATCACCGCGCTGGCGACCCTGCTAGCGTACGGAGGCGTCCTGTTGCTGCTGGGACTGGGCTGGTATCGACAGAGGCGNAAAGGATGAGTCGGTCGGGGAAGCGGTGGGTGCTGCTGGTCACGTATTACTTTCCGACCGGCGGGTGGGGCGGCCGTGCAGCGGTTTTTGAAGTTCGCGCGCTACCTGCCGGCGCATGGCTGGCAGCCGGTGGTGCTGACCGTTCGCCCCGAGGACGCCGCCTATCCGGCCCGCGACCCGGAATTGCTGGAGGAAGTGCCGCCCGACGTGCCGGTAATTCGCACGCGTGCCTGGGATCCGTATGCCGCCTACGCGCGTCTGCTGGGCCAGCGCAAAGAGGAGGCGGTAAGCGTGGGCTTTGCCGGACGCCCCCACCGGAGCTGGAAAGAGCAGCTGGCCCGCTGGATCCGGGCGAATCTGTTTCTGCCGGACGCCCGTGTGGGCTGGGTGCCGTTTGCCCTGCGGGCGCTGCCCCGGCTGCTCCGGCAGTATCCGATCGAGGCGGTGGTGACGACCGGACCGCCGCATTCGACGCATCTGATTGGCTACCAGGCCCACCGGCGCTACGGACTACCCTGGGTGGCCGATCTGCGCGATCCCTGGACCGGCATCGATTATTACGAAATGCTTCCCATGACGCGCTGGGCGCGTCGGATCGATGCCTGGCTGGAACGGTGGGTGCTGCAGACGGCGTCCCAACGTGTCGTCGTAACCCCGGCCATGCAACGGGCGCTGGAAGCCCGGGGACTACCGGCCGTGTTGGTCCCGAACGGCTTTGATCCGGCCGACTTCGAGGGGTTGCAGCCGCGGCCGTCCGAACACTTCTGGGTGACCTACGCCGGCAGCATGAATCCGGCCCGCAATCCGGAGGCGCTCTGGCAGGCACTGCGAAGCCTGAACGACGCCACGCGACTCCGGGTGCGGTTGATCGGCATGGTGGATGCGTCCGTCCACCGGGCTATCGCGCAACATGGACTGACGGACAGGGTGGAGGTGCTGCCTTTTCTGCCGCATCGGCAGGTGCTCCAGTACCTGCTCGACAGCGCCTTGCTGCTGCTCGTGGTCAACCGCGTGGCCGGGAACGCCTGGATCATTACGAGCAAGTTGTACGAATACCTGGGAGCCGGACGGCCCGTGCTGGGTATCGGTCCGGTAGCAGGCGACGCGGCGGCCGTGCTGCGCGAAACGAAGGCCGGGGAGATGTTCGACTACGACGACGTGGAAGGCATTGCCGCCTATCTGCGTCGGCATTACGAAGCGTGGGCGGCCGGGCGACCGCTACCGGGCGCCCCGCCCGAGCTGGCCCGACGCTACAGCCGCCCCTATCTTGCCGGCGAGCTGGCCCGCCTGCTGGAAGAAGTAACCCACGCCGAGCCATGCGTGTCTGCAGCATCGTAGGAGCACGTCCCCAGTTCATCAAAGCGGCCATGGTGAGCCGGGCGCTGGCCGAAGCCGGCATCGAAGAGGTGTTGATCCACACGGGTCAGCACTACGACGTGAACATGGACCGCGTCTTTTTCGAGGAGCTGGGGCTGCCGGCGCCCCGGGTGCATCTGGGGGTGGGCTCCGGTACGCATGCCGAGCAGACCGGACTGATGATGATCCGGCTGGAGGCGGCCTTGCGCGCCATGCGTCCGGCGCCCGACTGGGTGCTGATCTATGGCGACACGAACAGCACGCTGGCCGGTGCCCTCGTGGCGGCCAAGCTGCAGCTGCCGCTGGCTCATGTGGAGGCCGGACTGCGCTCGTTCAACCGGGCCATGCCCGAAGAGATCAACCGCGTGGTGGCCGACCATCTGTCGCAACTGCTGTTTGCGCCGACACCGACGGCCGTCGAGAACCTGCGGCGCGAGGGGATCACGCAGGGCGTGCACCTGACCGGCGACGTGATGGAGGAGGCCGTCCGGTGCTATGCCGAAGTTGCACGCCGTCGGGTGCCGCTGGCGTCGCTGACTGCCTATGCGCCGGGCACCTACTATGTGGCGACCGTGCACCGCGCCGAAAATACGGACGACCCGGTCCGGCTGCAGGGAATCTTTGAGGGTCTGGGACGGCTCGCGCTGCCCGTTATTCTTCCACTCCATCCGCGCACACGCGCCCGTCTGAATGGCGGCATCCGGGTACCGGCCAACGTCGAACTCCGGGAGCCGGTGGGCTATCTGGCCATGCTGACGCTCGTGCAACATGCCCGTGCCGTGTTGACCGACTCGGGCGGGCTGCAGAAAGAAGCCGTCTGGCTGGGCGTGCCCTGCATCACGCTGCGCGACGAGACCGAATGGGTGGAAACACTCGAAGGTGGCTGGAATCAACTGGTCGGGGCCGACCCGGATCGCATTGTGGCCGCCGTCCAGCGCCGTCCCGAAGGGCCTTCCGCTTTCTGCCGGGACCAATCCGCCAGCCAGCGCATTGCCGAACTGCTGCAGCTCACGGGATGAAGCCACGTCTGCTTTTCATCTATCTGCATCCAAGCTCGTTCGTGCGGGACGACCTGGCTTTGCTGGAGGCGCACTACGAGGTGCGTTCGTTTCATTTCGACGTACGGCGGGTGCGCTCTCCAGGTGGAATGCTGCGCATGCTACACGCCCAGCGGACGTGGCTGCAGCGCGAGCTGCCTGAAGCCGCGCTGGTGCTGGGCTGGTTTGTGGACTACCATATGGTGCTGCCGGTACGGATGGCACGGCGCCGAGGGATTCCGGTAGCCGCTGTGCTGGGAGGATTCGATTGTTACTGTCTGTCTGAACTGAACATCGGGGTTTTCTGCAGCCGCTGGCGGGCGCCACTGGCCCGATACGTCTATCGCAACGTGTCGTTGCTGCTGCCGGTGGCCGCTTCGCTGATGGAAATGCCGGCCACGCCCTGGACCGGCACTCGGCCACAGGGCGTGCGTGCCTGGGTGCCCGGGCTGAGTACGCCGTTCCGGGTCGTTCCCACCGGCTACGATCCCGAGCAATGGCCGTCGGGGCCCCCGGAGCGTCCACAGATGGTGCGGACCGTTGCTTTGGTCGACTCCGAACGCGTGCTGCGCCGTAAGGGAATCGATCTACTGCTGGCGGCTGCGGCGCATCTGCCGGAGGTGCAGTTTGAGGTGGTGGGCGTGACGTCCGAGATGCAGCGGATCATTCGGGAACGGTATGCCCCGCCGCCGAACCTCCGGCTGCGAGAACCGGTACCCCGCACGGCGCTTCCGGCCATCTACGGCGAGACGTCCGTGTACGCGCAGCTTTCCCGCGCTGAAGGATTGCCCAATGCGCTGTGCGAGGCCATGCTGTGCGGGTGCGTTCCGGTGGGCAGTCCGGTGTTCGGAATCCCGGAAGCCATTGGCGACGCCGGCTTCATTGTGGAGCGTCCGGAGGTCGGGGCCGTGGTGGATGCCGTCCGGCGGGCGTTGCAGTGCGATGCGCGCTGGCGAATGCGGGCCCGCGCACGCATCCTGCAGTTGTACCCGAAGGATCGAAGAATCCATGAGTTAATAGCCGCCCTGGAGTCGCTTCGGCAGAGCCAGAATGGTTGAACAATGGCGGACGAGTGGCCCTCAGTCAGCGTGGTGATTGCGGCCTACAATGCCGAGCGCTGGATAGCTGAAACGATCCAGAGTGTACTCGGGCAGGGTTACCCGGTGCTGGAGGTGATCGTGGTGGACGACGGTTCGACGGACGCGACGCGCGAAGTGGTCGCGCCGTTTCAGGGGCCGGTCCGCTACGTGTTTCAGGAAAATGCAGGCTCGGCAGCCGCCCGCAATCATGGCATTCGACTGGCCCGTGGGGAACTGGTGGCGTTTCTGGACGCCGACGACCTCTGGTTGCCGGGCAAACTCGCCGCCCAGGTAGCCCGCCTGCAGGCACACCCGGATTGTGGCTGGTGCTACACGGATGCCTGGCTGGTGGACGCATCGACCCGGAGCAAAAAAGTGCGGCTCAGCCAGCTTTCCCCCATGACTGAAGGATGGGTGCTGGAGGCGCTGCTGCTGAGCAACTTCGTGCCGTTTTCCAGCGCGCTGGTGCGCCGGGAGGCGCTGGAGGCGGTCGGTGGCTTTCGTGAAGGGCCGGATCGGCGCATCAGTGAAGACTGGGAGCTGTGGTTGCGCATGGCGGCTTACTATCCCGTCTGTCGTGTAGCGGAGCCGCTGGTGCTGATCCGGGATCATGCTGACCGGAAGACCGGTACGGCTGCACTGGATGAGCTGGTGCGTGCCCGCGTGCGCATCGTGGAAGAAGCGGTGGCGCGCCATCCCGAGTTGCGGCGGCTCCGTCGGGTGGCCCTGGCCGGCATCTACGAGGGAGCCGGACGCAAAGCACTGGTTCGGGGGCACCGGGCACAGGCCAGACGGCTGCTGGGGCGCGCCGTGCAGATGGATCCGGGCAGGCTCCGTCGCTGGGGCTACTGGCTGGCCGCCTGGATGCCGGCCGCGGTGCGGCGCCTGGCCGGACGGCTCCGATCGTGGTGGTGGCAACGAACACATGCAGACGAGAACGCATGAGGCTTCCCAACTGGCCGTTACTGATGCCGGCGCGCAAGCTATACCGGGTGGCCGACCGGTTGTATCGCCGGGAACTGCTCGCCTGGAGCATGCGGGCCTTCCGGCGACAACCGCCCGGGACGTTGCCGTCCCGCCGGCTGCTACGCGCCCTGCGTAAAGGCTGGGGCAACGAAGTCTGGTCGGCCAGTGAGGAACTGCTGATCGGTCTGATTCGAGAAGCCTGGAAGACCCCGGGACCGGTGCTGGAGTGCGGTTCGGGACTGAGCACGCTGCTGCTGGGAGCGATCGGGATGCGAGCCGGCTGGGAGGTGTGGACGCTGGAGCACGACGCCTTCTGGGCTGAACATGTGCGACAGGCGCTACGCCGCTTCGGGATTACGAACGTTCATCTCCTGCATGCGCCGCTTCGCGATTACGGGGCCTTTCACTGGTATGATATAAAGCCCGAAATGCTGCCCGCCCGTTTTTCGCTGGTGCTATGCGATGGGCCGCCGGGCAACACGCCAGGCGGCCGCTATGGGCTGCTGCCGGTGCTGGGCCACCGGCTCAGTCCTTCGGTCATCATTTTGCTGGACGATGCCGGGCGTCCGGAGGAACAGGCCATTGCACATCGCTGGACGGCCGAACTCGGCGGCACGATGACCATTGAAGGCGTGCAGAAACCCTACGCCCGGATTGAAGGCCCCGGATGAGTCGTACCGCCTCGCAGAGCACGCTGAGCCGCCTGCTCCGGCAGGGCAGCGTTTATGCGCTGGGAAATCTGCTGCTGAAGGCCAGCGGACTGCTGCTGGCGCCACTCTACCTCAATACCACGCTGCTTCCGCAGGCGGCGTACGGCTATCTGGTGCTGCTGGAGGCCACGGCACAGCTGCTGCTGCCGCTGCTGGGACTGGGGCTGACTACGGGGCTGCTCAAGTTCGCCACCGATCCGGCGCTGTGCGACCGACAGGAAGCCGTGCCCTTCACCGTGCTGAGCGTCTCGCTGGGAGTAGCGCTGCTGGTGCTCGGGCTGAGCTGGCTGGTGGCACCCCGGTTGGGCACGCTGCTGGGCTGGACCGACGGTGAGATCATCCTGCGCCTGTTCGGGGGGTACCTGGCCGCGAAGCTTCTGAGCAGCGTTCCGCTGGCGTTTCTGCGGCTTCGGGAGCGGGCGGCGCTTTACACGACGGCCATATTGCTCGAGACGGCGCTGCTTATCGGCGGCGTGTACTACTTTCTGGCGCATGCGCAGCTGGGCCTCCGGGGCGTCGTGCAGGCCATGGCACTGGCTTCCGGTAGCAGTGCGCTGGTGCTGGTGGGCGGTATGCTGCGCGTGGTACCCCGGCGCTGGGATCCGCATCTGGTGGGGGCGCTCATGCGCTTCGGGCTGCCGCTTGCGCTGGCCGGCGTGGCGCTGCCTGTGCTGCATGTGGGCGACCGCTACCTGCTGGGCTGGCTTGCCGATCCCGAGACGGTGGCCGTCTATGGCTGGGCGGCCCGCCTGAGCGGCGTGCTCAACATGCTGCTCGTGCAGAGTTTCCAGCTGGCCTTCGCCGTGATCGGTCTGAAGGCCCTGGGCGAACAGCCGGAAGGTGAGGCGGCGCTGCACCGCCGGACGTTCCGGCACTACACGATCTGGGGCGGCTGGATTGCGCTGGCGCTCTCGCTGGGCGCCTACGACGTGACGGCGTTGCTGGCCTCGGATGCGGCCTACCTGAAGGCCGATTCGCTGGTACTGCCGCTGAGCCTGGGCTACCTGCTGTTCGGACTGTACAATATTTTCGTGAACGTACTCTATGCGGCCGGAGCGAGTCGCTTCATCGCCTGGAATGTCGTGGCGGCCGGGCTGCTGAATGTCGCACTGAACCTGTGGTGGATTCCGAAGCTGGGGGCCATGGGGGCCGCACTGGCCACCGTCGTGGCCTACGGCGTACTGGCCGGAGGAGCTGCCTGGCGCGCCCTCCGGGTACGTCCCACGACCTATCCCTGGCGGGTGCTGGGGCTCGTTCTGGTGCTGGTAACAGGACTGGCGCTGGTGGGATACCTGACGGCAACGCTGCCGACGGCCGTCCGGTTGGCGGTTCGCGCGCTGCTGGTGCTGCTCTATGGACCGCTGGTGGTGGCTTTGCGGCTCTATCGCCCTGAAGAACTTCGGGAAGGCTGGCGGTGGCTGCGCCGGCAATGGCGGCAGATGCGAACGCCCACCGGATGAATTGCAAAAAGCCGGCGGGGCACTCTATATTGCGAAGCCTGAACATTGAAAGGACGCCCTGAGCCCGATCGACCGTGTGGAGCGAAATCGCCCAGCGTTTCCCGCTGCTTCAGCAACTCTTCAGCCGCCGTGCGCCCGTTGGCGACGGACGCCGCCCGGAAGGCGGGCCGTCGAAGGGCACGGTCATCACCATCTGCATTCTGATCTCCACCTTGCTCTGGTTCACCTTTACGCTTCAGGAGACCTACACGGCCACGCTGGATCTGCCGGTGCGCGTGGTCAACGTGCCGCCTGATCAGGCGCTGGCCGTTCCACCGCCGCCTTTTGTGCGCGTGCAGCTCCGTGGCGAGGGCTATCCGCTCGTGCAGCTTTATTTCAACCCACCGACCATTACGCTGGACGCCCGGCAGGACGTGATCGATCTGACCACCCTCGATCTGAATCTGCCCCGGGGGGTGGTCGTGGAAAGCGTCGTGCCACAGGTGGTGGAATTGCGAAAAGAACCGCGCGTGACGCGTCGGCTGCCGGTCGAGCTGCGCGTGGTCATCGAAACGCCGCCCACGCACGACCTGCTCTACCCGCCGCGTGTCGAACCCGACAGCGTGCAGGTTTCGGGAGCTGTTTCGATTGCGAACAAGCTGAGTGCCTGGCCGACCGTGTCCATGCGGCTGCGCGACGTGCGCGACTCGATCGCGATCCGGGCCCCCCTTTCCGACACGCTGCGGCCGCTGGTGACCGTCACGCCTGAAGCGGTGCAGTTGTACGCCCGCGTGGTTCCCTTTACCGAAGGGGTTCGTGAACTGCCGGTCCGCGTGACGGGGGTCCCCTCCACCGAGCGTGTGGTGACGCTGGAGCCGGCCACCGTGCGCGTGCGCTTCCGTGTGCCCCTGGCCCAGTACGAGGCGGCCATGACGGCGCCCGACTTCTTCGCGACCGTTCCCTACGAGGCCATCCGTGCCGACACGACCGGCCGCGTGCGCCCCATCATTCACCTGCCCGATGGCATCGCCGTGCGCGACATCGTGGTCATTCCACCGGCCCTTCGCTACTACAACGTGCTGATTCAGTAGGCGGTCGGGTATGCAGCGGCATATCGTCTGGCGATACGACTCCGCATAAAAAAAGGCCACAAACCTTTTTCGCAGGAACGTTTGTCGCTTTTTGCTGAAGCCGAAACAAGGGCCGGGGCCTCTCGTTGGAGCGAGCGGCGCTGAAATCAAGGAGCGGCCCATGACTTCCGCTGCCGGGCAACGTACGGAGTACTATGTGGACACGCCGCGCGGACTGTTTACGGCGGCCGGCCACTGGTTTCGCACGACCGAGGCGCTGCTCCAGTCCTATGCCGGGCCACTCCTCGAAAAGGAACCGCTGGACCGACTGCTGCGCCAGGCCGACGTGTGGCTGGCCTTGCCTTCGCTGCTGATGCTCTGGGCGTTGCTACCGCTGCTCTGGGGGAGTGCGCCTGTCGTGGCCGTCGGTGTGGCGCTGGCGCTGTACCTGTTGGGGCATCTGCTCCTGCCCCTGTTGATTCTTCGCCCGCTGACCCCGATACTGACCGTGCTGGCCAATCCCTGGCTGCAGGGGGCGGCCTATGTGGTAGGGCTGACGGCCCTGGCCTGGAGCGGACGACTACCGGCCGTATGGATGGGTCTGGCCGGTTTTGTGCTGGTGCGCTGGGGGTTGCTCGACCGCCTGCTCCGGCCCGTCCTGGACCGGCTGCACGCGGCGCTGTATCCGCTGCCATTGCCCGATCAGGTGCTGCGCACGCTGATCCTCCGTGCGGCGCTGGCCCACCGCGTTGCCCTACCCGAACTGCAGGCGATGGAGCAGGAGGTGCTTCGACGCCTGCGGCAGCTTCCCTGGAACCGAAACTGAAGCGAATGCATGCCTGCGACCACGTTGTACTTTGTGCGGCACGGCGAGACCGATTATAACCGCAACAGCATCGTGCAGGGACGCGGCGTCGATGCGCCGCTCAACGAGCGGGGAAGGCGTCAGGCCGAAGCGCTCGCGCGACGCTTTGCCGCGGTGCCGCTGGACGCGATCTACGCCAGCCCCCTGCGGCGCGCGCTGGAGACGGCCGAGGCGGTGCGTCGGTATCACCCCGACGTGCCGTTCTTCCAGGTGGTCGATCTGGAAGAAATGGACTGGGGTGAGCTGGAAGGGAAACCCTACGCGCCTCCTTATGACGCGCAGATCCGGGCCGTCTACGAACGCTGGCGGGCCGGCGACTACGACTACCCGGTACCCGGCGGTGAGTCCATCCTGGACGTGCAGCGCCGCGCGTTGCGGGCGCTGGAAACCATCCTGAGCCACCATGAGGGTGAGACTGTGCTGATCGTTACGCACGGCCGGTTTCTGCGCATTCTGCTGGCCTCCATTCTGCCCGAGTATGGACTGGCCCGCATGGAGGCCCTTCCGCATACGAACACGGCCGTCAATCATCTGGTCTATGAAAACGGCCGTTTCCGGGCGCTCCGGCTGAACTGTACGGCGCACCTGGAGGAAGCAGCGGTGGACGACGGACTTCCGACGGAGGTGGCGGCATGAGGCGCACGGATCCATCGGCGGTGGAAGGGGCGTTGCCCGTATGCGCACCGGAGGAGCTGCCCCGGGTGCTGGGCGGCCGCATCCGGCGGGCCCTGCGTCAGCCCACCGCGGAAATTGTCCAGCTGCGCTGTCCCGTCGCGTCGCTCGACCTGCTGACCTGGCTGGCCGCTCAGCCGGAGCCCGTCAAGTTCTACTGGGCCGATCGTGAAAACGCCGAAGCCGTGGCCGCACTGGGCGCGGTTCTGCTGCACGAAATCACGCATCCACTTACCCGCGAGGCGCTCGCGTCTGTGGAAGACCGACTCCGACGGGCCGATCCCGGTGTTCGGTTTTACGGCGGAGGGCGTTTCGACAGCCGGGCGCCGGTGGCACCGCACTGGGAACCGTTCGGTGCCGGGCGCTTCTGGCTTCCCCGCTTCGAACTCCGGCGCGAAGCGAACCGCTACTGGCTGATCTGCAACCTGGTGTCCGAACTGGATCGGGAGCACCCTGAAGCAGTGATCGAAGCGCTGGAGAAGCTTCGCTGGCCCGAGGTGCCGCTGACTCCCGAGCTGCCATTGCCGCTGGATCGCCGGGACACGCCGGATCAGACGGGCTGGACGCGCAACGTCGAGCGTGCGCTGGACGCCTTCCGCCGGGGTCAGATGGAAAAAGTCGTACTGGCCCGTCAGGTACAGTACGCTTTTGGCGAGGTGCTCGATGGACTGGCCCTGCTGCAGCGCTTGCAGGAAGCCACGCCGGGCTGCTTCCACTTTTACTACCAGCCTGAGCCTGGAATGGCCTTTCTGGGCGCCTCGCCGGAGCGGCTGTTCCGACGCGCCGACGGGCACGTCTGGAGCGAGGCCGTCGCCGGCACCCGTCCCCGTGGCCGCACGGAAGCCGACGACGCCCGGCTGGCCGCCGAGCTGCTCCAGAGCGAAAAAGATCGGCGCGAGCAGTATTACGTCCAGCAGAGCATCGTCGAAGAGCTGCGGCCGCTGTGCGAGGCGCTGGACGCCGATCCGCAGCTTTCCGAAATGACGCTGGCTCGCGGGCGGCATCTGTACACGGGCATTCGTGGACGACTGCGGCCGGCGGTGCCTACCGGCGCGCTGCTGGAAGCCTTGCATCCCACGCCGGCCGTCGGCGGCTACCCGCGGGCTGCGGCCATGGAGGCCATCCGCGCCTGGGAGCCGTTCGACCGGGGCTGGTACACCGGTCCCATCGGCTGGCTGGGCGCCGACGCGGCCGAGTTTGCCGTGGCCATCCGCTGCGGACTGGTGGCCGGACGCCATCTGTACCTGTACTCCGGCGCCGGGATCGTGGAAGGTTCGGTGCCCGCGCTGGAGTGGGACGAGATCGAGCACAAGATCAGCGACTTCGTGAACGTGCTGGGCCTTGAGCTTCGACGTTCGTAACCAGCAATACTGGGCCGATCGGCTCGTCGACGAGCTGGTGCGCTGCGGCGTGACGCATTTCTGCATTGCGCCCGGCTCGCGCTCCACGCCCCTGGTAGCGGCGGTGGCCCGCCACCCGGAAGCCCGCGCCATCGTCCACTACGACGAACGGGGGACCGCCTTTCTGGCCCTGGGCTACGGCCGCGCTACCGGACGCCCCGCCGCCTGGATCACCACCTCGGGGACAGCCGTCGCCAACGGGTTTCCCGCCGTCGTCGAAGCCAGCCAGGACGAAATCCCCCTGCTGCTGCTCACGGCCGACCGTCCGCCGGAGTTGCGCGACACGGGCGCCAATCAGACGATTGATCAGGTCAAGCTCTTTGGGGGCTACGTGCGCTGGCACTTCGAACTGCCCGTGCCCGACCCCGATCTGGACGTGGCGCTGGTGCAGACCACGGTGGCCCAGGCCGTCTATCGAAGCGTGCGGCCCCCGGCCGGCCCCGTGCACCTGAACTGTCCCTTCCGTGAGCCGCTGATTCCGGCCCCCGACGCGCTTTCTCCGCTCGAAGCCACCGGGGCGCCTCGCACGCGCTATGTGGCACCTGTCATGGCGCCCGATCCGCAGGCCGTCGCCGAGCTGGCCGCCATGCTGCGGTCCGTGGCGCGCGGATTGATCGTGGCGGGCAGGCTGCGCACGGCCGAAGCGGCGGCCGCCGTCGAAAAGCTGGCCGCACACCTGGGCTGGCCGCTGCTGCCCGACGTGACCTCCGGACTGCGCCTGGGCGAAGGGGCCTTTCCACGGGTGCCGTTTGCCGAGCTGCTGCTGGCCGAGCCGGAGCGGGCGGCCCGCATGCTGCAGCCGGAAGTCGTGCTGCACGTGGGCGGGCGCTTCGTCTCCAAACGCCTGCTGCAATTCGTGCAGGCCGCCCGGCTACGGGCTTACGTCCACGTGCACGACAGTCCGATCCGACTCGACCCGGCGCATCGCGTGACGCTTCGGCTGGAGGCGGACGTTGCCCGCACCTGCGCGGCGCTGCGCGAAGCGTTGCCGGGGGCGACCGAACCGTCTCCCTGGGCGCGGCGCTGGCAACAGGCCGACAGAGCCGTTCAGCAGCGGCTGCAGCAGCAGTTCCAGACGGAGGAGCTGGCCGAACCGGACGTCGCCTGGCATCTGGCCCGGTGGATGCCCTCCACGCACGGGCTGGTGCTGGCCAGCAGCCTGCCCGTGCGGCTCGTACACGCCTGGGCCGCACCCGACGGCGCCCGACCGCCGGTGGCCGCCAACCGGGGCGCCAGCGGCATCGACGGCACGGTGGCCACGGCGGCCGGCTTTGCGCTGGGACTGGCGCGCCCCGTCACGCTGCTCATCGGCGATCTGGCGCTGCTGCACGATCTGAACAGCCTGGCACTGCTGCGCGAACGGCCCGTCGTGGTGGTGGCATTGAACAACGACGGCGGGGGTATCTTTTCATTTCTACCGATTGCCCGCCATGCCGAAGTGTTCGAACCGTTCTTCGGGACGCCGCACGGCCTGCAGTTCGCGCACGCGGCCCGTCTGTTCGGTCTGAACTACGAGGCCCCCCGGACGCTGACGGAACTGGCGCAGGCCTATCGGGCCGCCTGCGCGCGTCCGAGCGCTACGTTGATCGAAGTGCGCACCGAGCGCGCCCGCACCCATGCCCGCTGGCAGGAGCTGGAAGCGGCGCTGGCCGACCTGCGCGAAGCCTTCTACGAGCCGCTCAGCTCCTGATAGACGGCTCGAATGGCGTTCGGAATGCCCTGCGGCCAGCTCTCGACGTAATGCTCCGGGAAGTCCGGCAGCCGATCCACGGCCAGCTCCTCGGCCGTCTTTCCGGCCCTGATCCCGGCTTCGACGTAGCGCCGCAACCCCTCCAGAAAGTCGCGCATCACCAGCAGGTCGGCGCGGCCGCC
>Ga0065723_100023_pt1 | contig 33412 bp, 32 predicted proteins | sample TheenrcuSG05Z960_FD_59110 | JGI IMG/M metagenome (GOLD analysis project Ga0065723, IMG submission 59110) | Thermophilic enrichment culture from UC Davis - Sample SG0.5Z960 | ecosystem: Engineered > Solid waste > Grass > Composting > Bioreactor | place: USA: University of California, Davis
AACCGGGTGGGACATTTTCGTCCGCCCAAGGTGGGAAATTTTCAACCGCCGGTAACAGGCCCCAACGGGCGCTCGGGACGGAAAGCAGAGGAGACCGGTACGGAGATGGCGGGCGGCGAACTTCGCCCCCGCGCCGGCCGGCGCGGGCCAGGGGGGGCTCAGCGGACCAACGAGGGTGCCGCTACACGCTGCACTCGGCGCGGCCGCCGTCCGAGCCGGATGGGTCGAACCGTTTGCGCACCATGGCGATACCGCACAGATGGCGCCTCGAGAACGCAAGGCGCACGAGGCTGGTCGGCACCGAGCCGGCGCATCCCGCGTTCGTGCTGGCTGCGCTTGCAGGCGGGCCGCCTGCCGGGCAATCTTGGACCTCCGCCCTTGGGTCGAGGACGGCGGGAGCCGGCGTCGGTTCCATCGGCGATCCTCGCCGGCGGACCGGAGACCCAACGGGCGTTGCTCGTGAATCAGGCACGTCGCTGCTCGACTCGGATCGGACTCCGTCGATGGATGAGACGACGGACCGCCGACTACGGCTCCTTCGCGCGATCGCGCTGGCCTCGATCTTCATCGGCGGCACGATCGACGTGGTTCTCGATCAATCACCGGGCCTGCTCCGCTTCCACATTCTCTACGAGCTGTTGATGATCGTCGGCGCCGCGGTGATGGCGCTGACCCTGTGGTGGGGCTGGTGGCAGGCAGAGTGGGCACTGGGACAACTGAGACAGCGACTCGAGGCGCAGAGGGCGGAGAACGATGCTTGGAGGAAGACCGCGCGCAAGGCGTTGCGGGGCCTGGGTGAGGTCATCGCGGCGAAGTTCGACGAGTGGCAGTTGACCCCCGCCGAGCGCGAGGTCGCGCTGCTCCTGCTCAAGGGCTACAGCCACAAGCACGTGGCGCGGCTCACCGGCCGGAGCGAGCGAACGGCGCGCCAGCACGCGGCCTCCGTCTACCAGAAGGCAGGGCTGAGGAACCGCGCCGAGCTGGCGGCCTATTTCCTCGAGGATCTGATCTTGCCCGAGGACTCGCGCATTCTCGTGTCTTCCGATGGCGCTGGCCAATAGGGTCCTGGCTTCCACGCCCCTTGCGGCCACACCCGTCCTGGCGCCGATCGGATGGCCAGGCTCCGACGGGCCGCTGTCCCCGACGCGCCCTCGACGGCGCCGGGCTGCGGGCGACGGCGCCCGCGAGGTCTTGCTGCCTCGCTCACCGCCCCCCGCTGCCCTCCCCTGCCGGCACGCTCACCCGGATCACCCCGCGGAAATCGCCGGGCGAGTAGCCGGTCGCCTGGTCGCTCGGGTAGCGCTCGGCAAGGACCCGCCGAACGGCGGGATCGAGGGATTCCCGCGGCCCATGACACGCGGTACAGAAGTCCGCGACCACGATCGGCTTGTAGTAGCGCCAACCGCTCTCCGTCTGCTGGAGGTGGTACGGCGGCATCGGGCGCCCTGCCTCGAGCTCGGACTGGAAGTAGGTCAGGGCCGCTCGTTCCAGCGAGTCCGGCGCGTTCGCCGGGTTGCGGATCCGCAGCGACGTCCGCTTGAGCTCGAGCCCGCCCGCGAGGCTGTCCTGCACCGCCGCCGTGATCGGCAGCGCGCGCTCCGAGCAGAACTCGATGGCGTACGCTGGCCCGCCTTCCGCCAGCGCTGCCTGGACCCGCGACACGAGCGCCCGGGAGAGCGCCACGGCTGCCGAGTCGCCGATCGCCACGGCCTCCGCCTCGGATGCATCGCCCGAGGCACGGACGACGGGCTCACTGCGGACTCCGCCCGCAGGCCGCTGCTCCTCCCCGCCGCACGCCGCGATCAACACGATGGTCGAGAAAATTCTGAGCACCCCGGTCCCACGCATGACCGTCCTCCTCGCCACGCGCATTCCTACGCCCATGCCCCAGCCGTCCAGCGCCCCGCCATCGATGTCCGGTGCGCCCTCGACTGCCCGTTGGCGAACGCGGACGCAGGACCGCCGGACGTCACACGGAACCTAGCCATCGCTGGCGCCCACGGCCACCATGGCCTCCGGGGCGCGCCCCAGCACGAGCGACGAAGCCGCCCCGGGATGCCATCGAACCCCGAACCCGATAGATTGTCCGTCATGACGAGAACCGTCATCGCATCCATCTCCACCTTCGCCGCCACCGCCGCCCTCGCGTGGTGGATCAAGGCCGATTGGGAGATGGCCTGGCTGTTGTGGACGATCGTCCTGCCCTTCGCGGGCGCGGCGCTGGGGCTCCTGGCCGCGCTGATCCTACGCGGCCGCATCGAGGTCGCGGCGGGCGTGGGCTTCGCTGCGGCCGCCGCCACGCTCTGGGCAGCGATCGCCACGCCTCACGCCTGGGATGATGACGAGGACCGCGCACGGGCCGGGGAACGTGCCGGAGAGCTGGCCGCCTCCACCGGCCTCATCGAAGCGCGCGTGCGCGAGCTGCTCGGCGCGGGCGTGGACGTCTCGGGCGTCGAGCCGGCGGTTGTTGGCGGCCGCATCCGGAAGAGGCCGTTCCGCTTCCTGCTCGAGCGGGAGCCCGCCGCGGTCCGGCTCCGCGTGACGTTCGCGCTCGGGCCCGCCCGGCCGCTCGCGCTGCGTCTCGAAGGCGATTCGCTCACGGCGCCGCCAGTGCTGCTGGACTCGGCCCGGCTGTCGTGGCCCTGGGTGATCCGCGAGCCCGCGCTCGCCCGCCGTTTCCCGGCCCCGGCCTTCACCGTGGCCGGGGCCGGGCCGTGGATGCCGGGCGACATCGTCGGCGTGCGCCTCGAGCACGGCGAATCCGACTGGTCCCTGCTCCTGCTCCGCGTCGGCGGCGCGGCAGGTCTCGAGACGGTCCGCGAGGTGTCCGGCGCCGAGAGCCGTGCCGGGCTCGCCCGCGCGGCCGCACTCGCGGGCCGCCCCGTGCGCGACGTACGGATCGATCCCTGGAAGGCTGCCGGAGTGTCGTACATTCCGTCCAAGCGATTCCACTTCATCGGACTGACGGGAGACCGCCGGACGGACCTCCGGCTCGTCGCCCGCGTGGAGGGGGACGACATCCGGTACGAGACCGCGGACTGGTTCGGTCCCTACTGACGCCGTCGCCTCCCCCCACGCGCAACGACCGCCCTGGACCGGCTACGCGAACGGCGTGGACACGTCGTCCAGCCGCGCGACCTCATCCGCGGTCAGCTCCAGGCGTGGAGCGGCCATGAGTTCGGCGAGCTGCTCCACGCTCGTGGCGCTGGCCAGCGGCGCGGTCACGGTCGGCTTCGCGAGCAGCCACGCGAGCGCGACGGTCGCGATCGCCGTCTCGCGCTCGGCCGCGATCTCTTCGAGCGCACCGATGACGCGGAGCCCGTCTTCGTTCAGATACTTGGCCACGGCCTGGCCCCGCGGCCGGCCTTCCAGGTCCGCGGGCGTGCGGTACTTCCCCGTCAGGAAACCGCTGGCGAGTCCGAAGTACGCCAGGACGCCCAGCCCTTCCGCTTCCGCCAGCGGCGCGACGTTCCGCTCGTAGTGGCGCCGCGCCACGAGGTTGTACTCGGGCTGGAAGCGCCACCGGGACCGCGAGCCCGTTCTCGCGGGCGAAGCGGATCCACGCGGCGCTCCGCGCGGGATCGAAGTTCGAGATCCCGATGTAGCGGACCTTGCCCTCCCGGACCAGGCGGTCGAACGCGGTGGCGATCTCCTCGATCGGCTGGCTCTCGTCGTCGTAGTGCGCGTAGTAGAGGTCGATGTAGTCGGTCTGCAAGCGACGCAGAGAGGCCTCGGCGGCGCGGGCGATGTTCTCGGGCGCAAGCCCCTTGAACTCCGGATGGGCGCCGACCTTGCTCGCGAGGATGATGGACTGCCGGTTCCGTCGGCTCTTCATCCATTCGCCGAGGATCGTCTCGGACTCGCCGCCCCTGTTCCCCGGGACCCACGCGGAGTAGGAGTCCGCGGTGTCGATGTGGTTGCCGCCTGCCTCGACGAAGGCGTCCAGCACCCGCTCCGACGCCTCCTTGTCCGTGGTGTTGCCGAACGTGTTGCCGCCCAGCCCGAGCGGATAGATCTCCAGGTCGGAATTGCCGATTCGTCTCATCCCATCGTGCTCCCACGAATGTCGGCCGGGCAGCCCTCGGACGCGTGTCCGGGGCCGCCCGGCCGAACGCATCGAACCTCCGTCGACATCGAAGTCAGGCCACCGTCGCCGTACGCGTCCGCACGACGTTGGCGTCCACGGCCCGCCGGTAGAGCGCCTCGTGCTCCTCGACCATCCGATCGCGGCTGAAGCGCTCGACGGCGCGTCGCCGGCACCGTTCGCGGTCGAAGTCGTCGAGCGGGCCGCCGGGACGGACGATCTCCACCATCTCGTCCATGTCGCGCGCGATGAAGCCGGTCACGCCCTCCTCGACGAGCTCGGGCACGCTCCCGCGCGGGAACGCAACGACCGGGCAGCCAGAGAGCATCGCCTCGATCAGGATCAGGCCGAACGGCTCGTTCCAGGTCAACGGCGCCAGCAACGCCCGCGCATCGCGGAGCAGCGGCGCCTTCACGGTCAGCCCGATCGGGCCGAGATGCGTGACGTGCGGTCGCGTGAGCCGCGGCCAGACCTCGCGCTCCGCGAATTCGCGGTCCGGATCGTGGACCTCGCCAGCGATCCGGATCGGCAGGCCGGCGCGCTCGGCGACGTCGATCGCCGTGTGCGGTCCCTTGTAGGGCGCGAAGCGGCCGACGAAGGCGAGGTACTCATCCGGTCGAGAGGTCCACTGGTACTTCTCGGGGTCGAGCCCGTGGTGGATCACGGTGCACCGACGGAGCGGGACCTCTCGCGCCCGCTGGTCCTTCGAGATCGCGATGTAGTAGACGTCCTGGTAACGACGGTAGAGGGCAGAGAGCTTCTCGTCCCGTTCGTGGTGGAGTGTGTAGACGACGGGCAACCGCCGCAGCCAGCGCGTGAACGGCAGCGCCACCGCCGAGTTCACGTGTACGAGGTCGTAGTCGCCGCTGACGACGTGGCGCAACGCCCAGGACACGTGGTCCACGTCCGTGATGGGATCGGGTGGCCAGTGCGCAGTCGGGAACAGCCACCGCAGCTCGGCGGAACTCTTCGAGTCGCCGGTCGCGAAGAGCGTGACGTCGTGCCCCCTGGCCACCAATCCCTCGGCCAGCTCGGCGACGACCAGTTCGGTCCCGCCGTACTGGGGAGGGGGCGTCGGAACGAACGGCGTCGAAACGATCGCGATCCGCATGGCAGTCCTGTTCCTCGCGCGCCCGCGCGAACCGGGCGAGAGGACCGGGCCGGTTCGCGGGCGCCCTGGGGTCCAGAGACGCGACCGGCCGCCGGGAGGGCGGCCGGATCGCGGGCCGGGCACTGTCGGCGTGCCGGCCGGTTCTCATGCACCGGTCGTGCCGGATCCGGCTGCCATCCTGGCCGGACGGAGCCCCGTTCAGGCAGCCCCGCTGTGCCAGGCCCGACAGCCGGCGGTCCCATGGCGTGGGGCGGCGTGCGGGTACGGGCCACCGCCGCCCTCCGCCCGAGGGTGGGGCGGCTAGGCGCGCTGCGGGCGCTCGTCCGCCGACGGGCCGTAGGTCCCTGGGATCGGCACCCCCAGCAGTCGCAGGTAGACGCCGAGCTGGGCCCGGTGATGCGCGCTGTGCGTCAGCCCCATGCGCCGCACCAGCTCCGCCCGCGTGCCGCTGAGCACGGGCTGGCCGCCAATCCGCATCTGCCACTGCTCGAACGCCTTGTCCCACGTCAGCCGCCCGATCAGCTCGCGCAGCTCGCCACTCAGCTTGTCGAACGCGGCCAGCCGCTCGGCCGTGTTCTTCAGCGTCGAGGGCGGGGGCCCGGGCGGCTCGAAATCGACCCCGTCCGCCGTCAGCATCAGCGCCGCGAACGCCGGCAGCTCGGCCACGTGGTTGGCGAGCTCGCCCAACGTCATCGACTTCTCGTGCGGACGCCAGTCTTCCTTCCCGTCCGGCACCCGTTCGAGGATCCGCCGGGTCGCCTCGAGCTCCGCATCCAGGTCGGGGAACAGGAGCGCGCCGGGGGCGAGCTCCGCGACCGGCGTGGTCGGGGTCGGCTGCGTCGTCGAAGGTTCGGTCATGGTCGCCGTGTCCGTGTGATCGTCGTCGGATCGTGAATGATCTGGAAACTGTATCTTACTCCATTTCAGCAATCATACTCTGGACAACGAAGTGACACAAGGTTAGCATTCCGAGCGTGGGGAACCGGCGCTACGGACAGTACTGCGGCGTGGCCCGCGCGCTCGAGATCGTCGGCGAGCGCTGGGCGCTCTTGGTCGTCCGGGACCTGCTGGTGGGACCGCGGCGGTTCTCGGAGCTGAAGCGCGGGCTGCCGCGGATCCCGACCAACGTTTTGGCGGCGCGGCTGAAGGAGCTGGAGGAGGCGGGCGTGGTGCGGCGCCGCCCGGTGCCGCGGCCGGGGCGCGGGGTCCAGTACGAGCTGACGGAGTACGGCCACGAGCTGGACGAGGTAGTGACCGCGCTGGGCCGCTGGGGCGCCCGGGAGCTGGGCGAGCCGGATGAGCAGGAGGTGCTGACGCCGGACGCGCTGGTGACGGCGCTGCGGGTCACGTTCCAGCCCGCGAACGCGCGCGGTTTGCGGGGCAGCTACGAGTTGCGGGTCGGGGATGCGGTGGTGCATGCGCGGATCGCGGACGGGAGGCTGGAGGTCGCGCCCGGCGCGTTCCCGGACGCGGATCTGACGATCGAAGCCGGCCCGGTGCTGCATGGGCTGTTCACCGGAGAAACGACGCCGGCGGCGGCGGTGCAGAGCGGCGCGGTGCGGCTCAGGGGAAAGAAGGGGCTGTTCCCTCCGTTCGTGGCGTGTTTCCGGATCGGCCCGCCGCCGGCCGCGTGACACCGCAGTCCAACGGGCAATGGACGCCATCCAGACCCTCTACCGCGAGCTGCCGCTCCTCGCCCGCCTCCTCGTGCTGGCAGGCGTGGCCGTGGCCGGGCACCTCCTCGTCAGGCTCGTCCACAACGTCGGCGACCGGATCATGGCGCCGGAGGGGGCCGGCCAGTCTGCCATTGCCCGCGGCCGGCCGAAGGTCGCGAGCCTCACCACGCTGGTCGTCAGCGCGCTCACGTTCACCATCTACTTCGGAGCGCTCGGCCTGATCGTCGCGGGGCTCGGCCTGCCCGTGACCGGATACCTCGCCAGCGTCACCGTGGTCGGGCTCGCGATCGGTTTCGGCTCGCAGGGCCTGGTCCAGGACGTGGTGAGCGGGCTCACGCTGATCTTCTCGGACGCGCTCGACGTGGGCGACGTCGTGGAAATCGGCGGCCTCACGGGCCGTGTGGAGTCCATCGGCCTCCGGTTCACGACGCTGGTCACGGTCCTGGAGCAACGGGTCCTGGTGCCGAACCGGAGCATCGGGCAGATCAACCGGTACCCGAAGGGCTACGTCCGGGTCTACGCGGACGCGCAGGTGCCGGAGGGCGTGTCCGATGAGGACGCGATCGCCGCGGTCGAGCCGCTGGCCAAGGGGATGTATCGGCAGTTCCGTGGGATCGTGCTCACGGAGCCGGAGATCCTGGGCGTCCGCAGAGCCGGCAAGAACGGCTGGCGCTACCTGCGCGTCAAGTTCCGGGTGTGGCCGGGCCAGGGCGCGCTCATCGAAGGGCCGTTCCGCCAGCGCGTCATCCACGCGCTCCGCAAGCTGGACCCTGATTACGCCGATTGGATGGTGAGCATCACGTACCGCACCGCGGAGTGAAGCCGGCGCGGGACCGGGACCGCGGCCGGAAGGGGAGCTCAACCCCTTCCGGCCGCGGGTGCGCCGGGGTCCTGCGTAAACGTACTGCGTTACTGCGGTGCCACCTCCTTCATGCTGCGGTACTGCGTACTGCCCCCGGCGCACCCGGCAGGCGCCTCAGTGTCCGACGCTCGCCACGAGGTCCGGCTGACCCACCTGGATCAAGCCGACCGCACCCTTCTCCGCATCGGCGAAGGCGTGGGTGACGAACGCGTACACCCCTTCACCACTGGCCCCTTCCTCGAACACCGTCTCGAAGACGGCGCCGCCGCCTGCCGGGATGGTCCACGTCTGCACGCTGTTCAGCACGTTCTTCGGGTTCCCGTCCGGGTAGACCCTGTCGAACACCGCGCCGACGATGTGGAAGTCGCTGCGCAGGCTCGGCCCCGCGTTGACCACGAAGATTCGGACGCGGTCGCCGACGTCGACCTGAAGCGGATGCTGCTTGTACTGGAACGCGCGCCCGTTGAACACGACGTGGGTGGCCGCCTTGTCCATCGCCGCATTCCAGTCTCCGAGGTGCACGCCGTTTCGCTCGGGACCCGCGTAGAACTCGCTCTGGACCAGGACGAACTCCTTGTCCGCCTCGGTGCCCCAGCCGTCCTTCGGGTCCACGATGAAGGCCAGGTACATGCCCTGCATGATGTGCATCAGCACGGGCGGCGTGCCGCAGTGCACCATGTAAGCGCCCGGGTCACGCGCAACGAACTCGAACTGCAGCTCCTCGCCCGGCATGATCGTCTTGAAGGCGACATTCATCGGGATGCGCGCCGAGTGGAAGTCGATGGAGTGCGCCATGGGCGCCTCGTTGACCAGCGTGACGCGCACCAGGTCGCCCTGCCTCACGCGCATGACCGGTCCCGGCACGGTGCCGCCGAAAGTCCACCCTTCGTAGAACACGCCCGGCGCGATCTCGATCCGTTCGTGCCTGATCGGGATGCGGTATTCCCTGATCCGGGCGTCGGACGCCGGCTTCAGCTCAGCGACGTAAACGGGCTCCGTGGGTGTGCGGACCGCACCGAAGTCGATGCGTTCCACTTCCGCTTTCGTGCCGGGCCGGAGTGCCGCGTATCCGCCCGCGGCGATCAAGCCGGCGGCGGCGATTTTCAACAGGTAGCTCCGCACTGGCATCTTGGCCTCCAGGGCCATTGTGGTCTCGTCCCGAACCGCACTTGAAAGCTACCTGCGGACCGCCCCGGGATCTGTCGGGGCAAGGCAGGAAAATCTGTGGGGAGAACGGACTGATTCGGTCGCGGGGGATTCCCCTCTTGAGAGGGCCAGGGCCGGGGCGAGGGCGAGGGAGGGTCGTCCTGGTTCTTGGCGGGACAGAGATGCGGCGGCGTTCTCCGGCCCCCGGCCGGAGAACACCGCCGCGTGGTCCGGATCGCCGTGTGAGATGGGACCGCCGAGACGGCGAAGCCCCCCGAACTCCCCGCGCCCTTTGACCCTACTCCGCCTTCAGCAAGCCGGTCTTCAGCGCGAACCGCACCAGCTCGGAGCGGTGCTTGAGGCCGAGCTTCTCCATGATGCGGGAGCGGTAGGTGTCGACCGTCTTCGGGCTGATGAAGAGCTTCTTGCCGATCTCGGTGGCGCTGTAGCCCTCGGCGGTGAGGGCGGCAACCTCCCGTTCCCGGTCCGTGAGCCGATCGAGGGGACTCGGCTCCTTCCCGGCCTCCGCCTCGCGGAAGCCCTTGAGCAGCAGTTTGGCGGCGCTCGGGTAGAGGAAGACCTCGCCCCGGGCAACGGTGCGCACGGCCTCGATGAGCTCCGTGTCCGCGCTGGCCTTGGTGACGTAGCCGCTGCCGCCGGCCTCGAGGACGGGGAGCAGGTACTCCTCCTCCGCGTGGACGGTGAGGACGAGGATGCGGCAGTCCTGTTCGAGCCGGGCGATGCGGCGGGTCGCTTCGAGGCCGCCCATTCCAGGCATCGAGAGGTCCATGACGACGACGTCGGGCTTCAGTCGCTGCGCCTTTTCGACCCCCTCCTCGCCCGTCGCGGCCTCGCCCACGACTTTCATGTCGGGCTCCGCGTCGAGCAGCATCTTCAAGCCCGCGCGCAACACAGGGTGATCATCGACGAGAAGGATCCGGATCGTATCGGTCATGATGTCTTTTCCTCCGCGAGCGGCACGGTGATGCGCACGCGCGTCCCAGCCCCCGGCCGACTCTCGATGTCCACGTGTCCGCCCACGTACGCCGCGCGCTCGCGCATCCCGAAGAGGCCGAGGCCACGGCCATCGCCGCGCAGAGCCTCGTCGACGTCGAAGCCGATGCCGTCGTCCTCGATCGTGGCCTGCACGGCGTCGTGTCGCCGCTCGAGCGTGACGCGCGCGGTGGAGGCCCGGGAGTGCCGCACGACGTTGGAGAGCGCCTCCTGCACCACGCGGTAGATGACGAGCTCGGCCTCGGGCGTGAGCAGCCCGTCCAGTCGCTCCGCCACCAGGTGCACGTCGAATCCCGTCGCCTCGGAGAGCGAGCGGACGAACTCCTCGATGGCGGGCGTGAGGCCGAGCTCGGTGAGCGCTGGCGGCCGCAGCCCGCGCGCGTAGCGACGCACGCCGTTCAGCGTGGCGACCAGTTGCTCCCGGAGCTCATCCATGCCCGCTTCGCGTGCGGCGGGGTCCTGTTCGCGGCGCAGCATGCTGAGCCGGATCAACAGCGCGGAGAGGCTCTGGGCGGTCTCGTCATGGAGCTCGCGCGCGATTCGCTTGCGCTCCTCTTCCTCGGCCCGGAGCGCGCGGGCGGCCACTTCCCGCAGCCGCAAGCGGGTGCTCTCCAACCCGTCGAGCATCGCGTTGAACGTCCGCGTCAGGCGCTCGAGTGCGCGGTCGGCAAGTGGCGAGATGGGCGCACGCGCCTCCAGGCGGCCGGTACGGACCTCTTCGGCCGTGCGTTCGAGCAGCTCCAGCGGCGAGAGGGCAAGGCGGATGATCACGGCGTTGACGCCGACGCTGAGGATCACGCCGGCGAGTGCGATGAGCCCGACCAGCTCGAGCGTGGAGCGCTCGGGCTGTGCGCGCGCGAACTCCGCGGCGAGCGCCACGCCGGCGGAAACAGCGGCGATGACGATCACGGAGTTGGCAATCAGGATCTTGGCGAACAGCGGCACGCGCAGCGCCGCGCGCAAGGGACGGGGCGGTGTCCACGTGGCGGTGCGCTTCGCAGCCCGCCTCCGGGTAAGGCCGAGCATGGGCGGCTCCTCTCGCGGTCCCACCTACTGAAGTACCCGCGTGGCGGCTTCTTTCTCCACTCGCCGCGCCCGCCGGCCGGGCGGCCCGGCGAGGCCCGGACGGCGAGGCCATCGCGCGGGGCGTGTGCTTCCGGGATCGGGCCAGGCCCGGCCGGGACGGGGCTGGGCGGGCAGATGCGGCAAGACTCTGGACGCATTCCCCGGGCGACTATAGGATCGTGACAGTCGTGAACGGGTCCAGGGGGCGGGCGGGGACCGGGGTCGGGTCGCCAAGCCCGAACCGAGCCCGCCCCATCCGGCGGACCCGTGTGAAGTGTAGCCGCTGTTCCGGCGCTGGAGTCCCCCGCAACGGTGGGCACGGCGCCGGTTTGCCGTTTCGGGAACCCGTGACGCGGGAGCTGCCATGCCGATCACGTTCGAGGTCAACGGCGAGACCGTCACGGTGGATGTGGCGCCGGACACGCCCCTCCTCTGGGTGCTGCGGGACACCCTCGACCTCAAGGGCACGAAGTACGGCTGCGGCGCGGCCCAGTGCGGCGCGTGCACGGTCCACGTGAACGGCGCGCCCGCGCGCTCGTGCGTCCTTCCGGTGTCCGCGGTGGGGGGCGCGAAGGTCACGACGATCGAAGGGCTCTCGCCCGACGGTTCGCACCCGGTGCAGCGGGCGTGGCTCGAGCTGGACGTGCCACAGTGCGGCTACTGCCAGGCCGGGCAGATCATGGCGGCGGCCGCCCTGCTCGCCCGCACGCCGAACCCGACGGACGAGGACATCGACGCGGCGATGGACGGCAACCTCTGCCGGTGCGGCACGTACCTGCGCATCCGTGCGGCGATCCATCGCGCCGCGGAGATCGCGCGACCGACCCACACCGACGCGGCGAGTTCCCCGGCTCCCGCCGGCTCCGGCCGATCGAACGGGCGCGGCTCGTGAGGAGGCCCCATGGACAGCACGCTCGTGATCAGTCGGCGCAGGTTCCTGACGGTGACCGCTCTCGCGGGCGGCGGCCTGCTGCTCGGCGCGCGGCTCGGCGCGTCGGGGCTCGAGGCGTTCGGCGCAGAGTCCGCCACCGAGTTCGTGCCCAACGCCTACATCCGCATCACGCCCGATGGGGTGGTGACGATCATCGCGAAGAACCCGGAGATCGGGCAGGGCGTGAAGACGATGTTGCCCATGATCATCGCGGACGAGCTGGACGTGGACTGGCCGTCCGTGCGCGTCGAGCAGGCGAGCCTGGACACGGAGCGCTTCGAGCGGCAGATGGCCGGCGGCAGCACAGCCACGCCGATGAACTGGCTGCCGATGCGCCAGGTCGGCGCGGCCGCGCGGATGATGCTGGTGACGGCGGCGGCCCAGGTCTGGGGTGTGCCGGAGTCCGAATGCGCGACGCGCTCTGGCGCGGTCTACCACCCGCGCACCGGTCGCCGGCTGACGTACGGCGAGCTGGCGACGCGCGCCGCGTCGGTCCCGCCGCCGCCCCTGGATGCGGTGCGGCTGAAGGACCCGAAGGACTTCCGCATCATCGGCACACCGGTCCCGGGCGTGGACAACGAGGCGATCGTCACGGGCAAGCCGCTGTTCGGCATCGACTTCACGCTGCCGGGCATGCTGTACGCCGTGTACGAGAAGTGCCCCGTCTTCGGCGGCAAGGTGGTGAGCGCCAACCTGGACGAGGTGCGCGCGCTGCCGGGCGTACGCCACGCCTTCATTGTCCGAGGCGGCAACGACCTGAGCGGGCTGCTGGACGGCGTCGCGATCGTGGCGGACACGTGGTGGCAGGCGCAGAGTGCGCGGGAGCGGCTGCGGGTGAAATGGGACGAGGGGCCGACGGCCGAGCAGAGCAGCGAGGGATTCGCGCGACAGGCCGCGGAGCTGGCGACCAGACCCCCGCAGCTCACACTCCGCCGCGATGGCGACGTGGACGCGGCGCTGGCCCGTGCGGCAAAGGTGGTGGAGGCGGCGTATTCGTACCCCTTCATCGCCCACGCGCCGCTGGAGCCGCAGAACTGCACGGCGCATTACCGCGACGGCAGGCTGGAGATCTGGGCGCCGACCCAGACGCCCGAGAGCGGACGCCGGCTGGTCGCCCGCACGCTGGGCATGGACGAGTCGGACATCACGATCCACCTGCTGCGGGCGGGCGGCGGGTTCGGCCGGCGGCTGTACAACGACGTGATGGTCGAGGCGGCGGCCATCGCGAAGGAGATCGGCGTGCCGGTCAAGCTGCTGTGGTCCCGCGAGGACGACATGCGCCACGACATGTACCGCCCCGCCGGGTTCCACTTCCTGAAGGGCGGCGTGGACGAGGAAGGGCGACTCATCGCGTGGCGGGACCACTTCGTCTCGTTCGGTCAGGACGGGCGGTTCGCGCCGAGCGCGAACATCGCGGAGAACGAGTTCCCGGGCCTGTTCGTCCCGAACTACGCTCTCGAAGCGTCGCTCATCCCGTTCGGCATCCCGACGGGTGCGCTGCGCGCGCCGGGCAGCAACGCGCTGGCGTTCGTCATCCAGTCGTTCATCGACGAGCTGGCGCACGCGGCCGGAAAGGACCCGGTCGAGTTCCGGCTGAGCATCCTCGACGCGGCGATGGAGGGCACGCGCTTCGACCCGGCGCGCATGCGCGGCGTGCTGGAGCTGGTCGCGGAGAAGTCGGGCTGGGGCACGCGGCAGAAGCAACTCCCGCCCGGCACGGGCATGGGCGTGGCGTTCCATTTCAGCCATCGCGGCTACTTCGCGGAGGTCGTGCAGGCGACGGTCGCTCGGGACGGAACGCTGAAGGTGGACAAGGTCTGGGTGGCGGGCGACGTCGGATCCCACATCATCAACCCGAGCAACGCCCTGAACAACGCGCAGGGCGCGGTGCTGGACGGGCTGGCCGAGGCGCTCGGGCAGGAGATCACCATCGAGCGCGGCCGTGCGGTGCAGAGCAACTTCCACGAGTTCCCGTTGCTCCGGCTCACCCAGGCGCCGCCGGAGATCGAGGTGCACTTCCTCAGGACGGACAACCCGCCCACAGGCCTGGGCGAGCCGCCGCTGCCGCCGGTGATCCCGGCGCTGTGCAACGCGATCTTCGCGGCCACGGGCAAGCGCATCCGCTCCCTGCCGCTGTCGAAGCACGATCTGAGCTGGAGCTGACCGCGCTCCGGTTCCAGCCGCCCGGGACGGCCGTGCCCGACCGCCCCCGCCGAGCCGAGAGGAGGTAGACCATGGACGACGCTTCGCGGGTCGCGCTCATCGCGTTCGGCCTCACTCTGCTCCTCGCCTCCCCCCGAGCCCTCTGCGGTCAGGACGCCGGGACACCGAACAGGCGGGGCGGTGTCCGGTACGGCGTCGCCCTGGCCGCCTCGGCGAGCGTGTCGCCGCTGGGTGAAGTGGCCGAACGGCACGGGATCCACGGCGTTCCGGGCCAACAGCTCGAAGTGCGGCTGCTCGCGCGGACGGCGAGCCACCGGATCTGGAGTCTGGCCCTCCTCCTGGACGAATTCCGTATCGGCCAGGACGTGGACTGGCAGACGAGCTACGCGTTCGACTACTCCTCCTGGAGCGTCGTGGTCGGATACCGGAGCGCTCGCAACGAGAGCGGCGTGAGGGCGCTCTATGGCGTGGATGCGGGCTGGGTGCGCTTCACGGCCGCGGCGCGTTCGATCGACTACAACACCGGAGCGCCGTACGCGTCACGCACGGCGAGCCACGGCGCGCTGCTCGGCCTCTGGGCCGGCCTCGCCTTCCCCGGCAGGTATTTCGTCACGGTGCCCCGGGTCCGGCTGGACCTGAACTTCCCCGACTTCGGAGGCGGCGACGGCTACAGCATCCTCCACCGCGAGTCGGATCTCGGAATGAAGTTCTCAGTCGGGGTGGCTCTCGAGCTCGCCGATCTGTACTGAGCACCGGAAGCCGAGCGGCGGCGCATCCTCACGCCGCCGTCCGATCACGCGCCACCCGGCTTGCCCGCCGCGACGCCAACGACCATCGCCGCGAAGTGGCCGGCCCGGCGGTAGCGGAGCCGGTCCTGCAGAGCGTAGAGCGGTGTGTCCGCCCAGCGCAGCGGCCGCGCGGCCGTCGTGTCCACGATCGCCTCACGCGTTCCAGACACTGCGTCGCCAGCCGTGGCGGTCAGCGCTCGTCCCCCGGGTGGCTACAGGTTCAGCAGCCGCATTGCCGGCTCCGGGTAGCGTGCACCGGCCGCGATCCCCTTCGGCGCGATCCGGTCGAGCCGGTCCAGATCCTCCTCCGTCAGCTCGATCTCGACGGCTGCCACGTTCTCCTCGAGCCGGTCGAGGCTACGGGTGCCGGGGATCGGGACGATGTGCCGCCCTCGGGCGAGTACCCACGCCAGCGCGAGCTGGGCAGGCGTGCACCCCTTCTCCTGCGCCATTTCCCGGACGGCGTCCACGATCCGGAGGTTCTTCTGGAAGTTCTCCCCCTGGAAGCGAGGGTTGTTGCGGCGCCAATCGTCAGGGGCGAGGTCGTCGATGCTGCGGATCGCGCCGGTGAGGAAACCGCGACCGAGCGGGCTGTACGCGACGAACGCGATGCCGAGCTCCTCGCACAGCTCCAGGAGACCGTCTTCCGGATCCCGCGTCCACAGAGAGTACTCGGTCTGGAGCGCCGTAATGGGATGCACCGCGTGGGCGCGCCGGATCGTCTCCGGCGCGGCCTCGGAGAGCCCGAGCCAGCGCACCTTGCCCTCGCGGACCAGCTCGGCCATCGCGCCCACCGTCTCCTCGATCGGCGTGTCGGGATCCACGCGATGCTGGTAGTAGAGATCGATCGTCTCGACGCCGAGCCGCCGGAGACTCGCCTCGCACGCCTGTTTCACGTGCTCCGACCGGCCGTTGATCCCGAGGAACCGCCCGTCTGGCGCGCGGACGTTGCCGAACTTCGTCGCGATCACCGCCTGGTCCCGCTTGCCCTTCAGTGCCCGCCCCACCAGCTCCTCGTTGCGGCCCACGCCGTACATGTCGGCGGTGTCGAAGAAATTCACGCCCAGATCCAGCGCGCGCTGGATCACGGCAATGGACCGTTCGTCCTCGGCCGGGCCGTAGAAGTCGCTCATCCCCATGCAGCCGAGCCCGATCGCCGAGACCTCGGGGCCGTGCGTTCCGAGCTTCCGCATCTGCATCGGTTCTCCTCTCCGGTTCGGGTCTCCGCCGTTGCACCGTTGACCCGTATACTCTAGGCTTGATCGGGGTCGGGGATCAGGGACGCCGCATCATGGTATCCATACTCCCCCTCTCCGGAGGACCGACCCGTGCTCAGCGAAGAACGGCGCCAGGAGATCGCGAACTTCCTGCGCAGCCGCCGCGCGCGGCTCCAGCCGGAGCAGGTCGGGCTGCCCCGCGGCTCGCGACGGAGGACGCCGGGTCTACGCCGGGAGGAGGTGGCGGCGCTCGCCGGCGTCAGCACGGAGTGGTACACGTGGCTGGAGCAGGCGCGCGATGTGAGGCCATCCGAGGCCGTGCTGCAGCGGATCGCCGCCGCGTTGCGCCTCGAGCCCGGCGAGGCCCACCACCTGCTCACGCTCGCCGGCTACGACCGCAACGACCTCCGGAACGGCGGGTCCCCTCCCACCACCCTCAGTCCTCCAGTCCAGCGACTGCTCGACCAGCTGGAGCCGTGCCCGGCCTGGGTGTTCGGCGAACGCTGGGACATCCTGGGGTGGAACCGCGCCGCGACCGTCATCTGGGGCGACCTCGGAGCGTTGCAGGGGATCGAGCGGAACGCGATGTACCAGAGCTTCATGAGCCCGCGGCTGCGCCGGATGCTCGTGGACTGGGAGGCGCATGCGCGCAGCATGGTCGCGAAGCTGCGGCTCGCCCACGCGCGCCACGTGGATGACGCCTGGTTCAACGAGCTGATCCAGGTGCTGCGGGAGAACAGCGCCGAATTCGCCGCGTTCTGGGGCGCGCACGACGTGCAGCTCCCGCGCACCGGTGTGAAGGTCTACGAGCACCCCGAGGCGGGGCGCCTGGCATTCGATTACCTCCACCTCGACATCGTCGACGAGCGCCTCGCGGCGCTGCGCCTCATCGCATACATCCCGGTGCCGGGAACCGGCACGCGGGAGAGGGTGGAGCGCTTCCTTCAGCACGAGCCAGCCACCACGGCGGTGGCGTCATGAGCGCCAGCCGGTTCTGACGTCGGTGAGGCTGGGCCGCTCTCTGTGAGCGGATCCGCCTTTCCCGGCCGCTCTGTCCCATCCCCACGCACACCATCCGGCATTCCGCCCTCTCCATCCGAGGAGTGCCACTACCAGGATACGCGCTCCCTTATCCCCCACGCACGGTGAGGATACCGTCCTCCCGTGAATCCAGCGGTGCGTCGAGTCGAAGGTCGGGCCACGGCCACGGGTGGCCGAAGAGGCCAGTTCCGGGAGGCGGGCGAGCAGGTCTGCGGCACTTCGCCGCGAGTGGATCAGCCCGCACGAGGCGATCGCCTGCGCGATTCCCGCCACCAGCAACCCGGATCACCTGGTGGAAAACATGGGCGCCCTGCGCGGCCCGCTCCCCGATCGCGAAATGCGGCGAAGGGTCCGACGCATGGAATCCACCACGGGCTTCGACCGGATCGGGGAGATGCCCTGGTACCCGTGCGAGAGCTACCCTGGCCCGATCGCCCGCGCGCAGGCCCAAGTGCGGGCGCGCTCATAACACCGTCCACGGTCCAGCCGCAGGCGACCTCATGACGCGACCCGCAGGGGACTGCGAGCGCGCTCGTGACGCCCTGCGCGGTCGAGTCGCGAGTGCGCTCATGACGCGTCACCCGCGTGGCGCCCGATCGGTCGGACGCACGCGCCACGGTACCGGATGATCCGAAGGTCGAACACCATGCCCATCCATCGTTTTCCCGTGCTGATCCCGGCCGAGGGGGCGCTGCTCGCCGGCCGTATGCATCGCAATACCGACACCCGATGGAACCGCAGCCGGGCGTCGTCGCGAACGGAGGGGCGCAGCGGGCCGGCGCATTACGGGCCTGCGCCTGGCTTGAATCCACCAGGCAGGCGACGTGGATCTCGCCGCGGTCGCCGAAGCCGCTCGCGACGGCGGTCAGAGGGGCGGCCGCTGGACGGAGCGTTGCCGGTGCAGGTGCTCGGCCGAAGCTGATTGACCGGGCCGGCGGTGGAGCCGGGCTACGAGGGCGGCGACGCGCCTCGGGAATCGGTCGGCCATGCCACGACGGCCATGAGGCCTCACTGCATGCGCGCCCGCCCACCGCCGCGCGAAGTCATCCGCGCCTCAGGACCAGCTTGACGACGAGGTTCACGTCCGACTCGCCCTTCTCGACGATGACGAGCGTATCCCCGCGGGATGCCCAGGGTACCTCGGGATTGGCGGCGAACCCGAGATCGAGCTCACCCAGGTACCGGCCACTCGGCTCGAAGATGTCGAACAACCGTCCGGGTTCTCCCGGGCGCGATTCGATCTGGACCGCGATGTGGCCGTCCGCGAGAACGTTCACGGACTGTGCGATCTGTGGCCCCAGCTCGTAGGCGAAGAGAGCGATCCCCGCCACCCTCAGCTCGTCCCGTATCCTCCTGAGCTCCGCATCCTCGCGACGCGGCTGGCGGTGGCTGGACTCGATGAGGCGGAGCGTGTCCCCCTCCAGCGTGATGTTGGTCAGCCGGAGGCGGTTCGACTGCATGATCCAGAGCGTCCCGTCCGGTGCCAGCCCGTACAACCAGTGGGGCTGGAAATGCCGGGCGGCGTCCAACGCCTGTCTTGCGCGCGCCAGCTGCACGGGCGTCAGGGATGCGGCCGATGATGCCTCGGCCATCAGGGGTGGGAGGGTATCGACGTCGGCGCCGGTGCTATCCACGCGCAGGAACTGCACGGCGTACCGCCCGTCCCCGGTGCGGCCGGCCATCTGGTCGATGATGTAGCCGGCGGAGTCCATCCGCAGCGACTGGCTCCAGCCCAGCATCGAGGTGATGCGACGCGGAACCGTCTTGATCACGGCGCCGGTGGTATCGAGGACCGTGTAGCGGCGGTTCCACGCGTCGGTGACCCAGAGGCGGCTTCGATGATCCCACGCCATGCTGACCGGCCCCTCGAACTCGCCCGGGCCGCGACCCCGGCGTCCGATGTGCCGCTCGAACGCGCCATCCCTGCCGAGGACGACAATGTGCTGGTTGCCGAAATCGATGGCGTAGACCCTTCCGTCCGGCCCCATGCTCACATTCGTAATGCGCATGAACGCAAGACGCTCATCGTCCTCCAGCAGCACCGTCCCCGCACGCCACAGCACCTCGGCCCTCCACCCGTCGGCAGAACGCGCCGGTCCAGCGCGCCGATCATCCCTCCGCGCTCGGGCTGCGGGGCGGGCGTGCCGGCCCGTGCTCTCACCACGCGCCTCCAAGGGTGGGACCGCCGTCGCAGTCGGCTCGCTCGCCTTCTGGGCGACGGAATCCACCGCCGGCTCTCTGTCGGCGGACAGGCCGGCGCGGAGGTCTCGCTCGTTCTCCTGCACGACCTCGAGGGGTTCCGAAGCAGCTCGTGGAGCGCCGGCCTCGCATGCCAGGGGCACCGGAGCGAGCAGGCAAGCTCCCGCGATCCCGATGGACCCCGCCCTGTGCCCTCCGGTTGCTCCTCCGGCACGCACACCGAGACCGAGGAGGCGGCTGGAGGCATTCTTTTCGGGGGTCGCTCGTCGCGCGCGACGGAGTCCTGGTCGATGATCAGACGAAGAGGCGGGAGGCATAGCGTGCCACGAGTCGCAGGTCGGGACGACGATCATCCCGGCTCGGCAGCGAGCCGATGCACCGGGGGTCGGATCCGATCCATCCCCCGCGATTCACTGAGCCGTTGCAACCTGGTCGCCTTCCAGAACCACGGATGGCCGTTCCCTGCTCGGGTTGCTCTCGTCGAAACCCACTCTTCATGCTCGGGCGCGCGGGTTCCGAGTGCCGTCGCATGCCCAACCCGCTGAGTATCGTTCCGGGCATCGATACGGCTGCGCTGGCCCCCGACCGTTGGACGGAACGAGATGCGCTGTCAAGCGGGACCGACCCGCGCTCCTCGCTTGCTCCTGGCCGCAGCGCTCCTGGGCGTGCTGGGTCGTGCCGCCGCATCCGACGGCTCCAGCGGTGAGGCGGCTGAGCTATCGACCGAAGAGGTCCTGGCCACGCTCCAGGCGCTCGACGAGGCGGTGCGGCAGAAGGACACGGCAACGATCGCCGCAATGCTGACAGACAACTACGCCCACCTGAGCTCGAGGGGCGGCGTCCGTTCTCCGGACTGACCGCTGCGGGATCTGCTCGGCCATCCGCGTTACCGGCTGGATCACTCCGATCGGAGGGAGGTGCAGGTGTCGCTGTATGGCGCCGCGGCGGTGGTGAGCAGCCGGCGGCGCGGCGAGGGGACCTAAGACAGCGAGCCGATCCGCGACGGCCAGCCCTGCAGTCTCGTCATGGTGAAGGACCTCGGCGGAGCCGGTCCTGGACTAGACGCTCTCCGGAAGCCCTTCCCCCCTCGTCCGCCGGCCGACCAGGACGAGGCTGCTGATCAACACCATCGCCACGATGGTGTTGAGCACTTGCCCCCCAACGCGGGGAGCGCCAAAGAGAACGAGCCCGTTCAACAGTCCGTCCACCCAAAGAGCGATCGTGGCCCACACGCCCACGCGCCACCAGCGTTCCGGTTTCGTGAACAGGCCGACGCCCGCCCGCAGTCCCACGCCGGCGATCGACATCATGAGCAGCCCCAGGGCACGGACGCTGAGATCGCCGGCCAGGACCTCATTGGTGACGGCCGCTCCTTTGAGCAGCATCGCCACCCCTCCGAACAGCCGCACACCGCAGATCAGGATCAACAGCCCCGCTATCGTGAACCGCCCCCCTGCTCCGCCGCCCTTTCTGCCAACGCCTCCCATCAATCGGAACTCCTTTCAATCGCGACCGACCGAGCTATGGGCAGCATCTCCGGCCGATCCGGATGATCGATCGTCGAGAGGTACTCTCGCCGCTGCTCGGGGTCGGTGATCGCTCGAGTGAAGGAGTCGGTGTAGGCCTCGACGACTTCCCGGGTCACGCGTCGAGGCGCACGCGCGACGCCGTACATCTCCGACAACGTCCCCGCCTCGAGGACCCGAATGCGAAAGTCCGGGCCGGCCGCAGCCGGCCGCAATGTGGAGCGCGTCTCCCGACACGGCCAACGGCGTGCTGATCGTAAATGGAACGGGAACCTGGCTGTGACCCGTCCACACCCACACGGGTCCCGGCGCCAACGCCTGGGGAGCTCGCGCTCTCGTCGCAACGTCCATCTGGATCAGCTGCGATGTATCATCCAGGATCTGCCCGGGCTGGAGAGCTGCGGCCATGAAGACACACACCTCCCTGGCGAGGATGGCTCCGTCCGCGTCGATGCCGGCTGCCTGGATCGGCGCTTCGGCAGCCGACGCCATAGGGACGGTCCGCACGAGCATGCCATCCGCATCGAAGATCGTGAGCCGGCGTTGTCGTCATCCCAGACGGCCACAGAGCGCGGCAATGCACGGGCGATGTCGCAAGGACTCTTGCCCTCTCGACGCAAATGATCGAGTGGCCGCCATCAACCTCGGGTCGAACATGGCGCATGGCGGCCAAGGTTGGCAATACGGCACGGGCAAGCCTGGGTGGCGGAGCAGCTCGAGCCCCCGGGCTGTACGTCGGGCAGGAGCTTCTGCTGATGCGGCTCTGCCACACCGAAGGGCTGCGCCAGACCGCCCTCCCCGAGGGTTGGGCATCAAGCCGCCGACGCTCGACCGGAGGCTCTCCCGCCTGGAGGCCGCGGGGTTCGTCGAACGCCGTCAGGCCCCCGACGATGCGCGCGCAACGCCGACGTTGCCGACGTTGCTGACGCCCCGCGGCCGCGGCACGTGCGCGCAGCTCCGCGAGGTCTGGCGCCAGGCCGACGTCCTCCCCCGCGAAGCGCTGCCACCCGACGACGCTGCCGAGCGCGAGCGCCTCCTGGACGCGCTCGCGCGGGGTGTGTTCGTGGCCCGGTCGACGTCGACGGCCCATCAGCTACGTCGCGACCGATGACCTCGCCCGTCTGGCGGAGCTCGCGCTCAAAGATGCTCGGCAGGATCACGCGGTCGTCCCGATCGGCGGGCCGCGGGTCACGTACCGGGAACTCCTGCCGATCCTACCGGAGATCTGCGGCCGCGAGCTCCGCTTCGAGCGGCTGGACGTGGCGGCTGTTGCCATCGAGGGGGGCGCCGGCGAGGTGTACTCGATCGATCCTCGGCCGTCGGCCTCCCTCTCAAGACTGTGCAAGCGCTGGGCGACGGCCGTCTACTCTCGCTCGACAAAGACACGTCCATGCTCCGGTCCCGAACGCTCAAGCGCAGACGGCGGAGGGTCCTGGTCGTCGCCTGCCTGCTCGTGGCGGCAGCCGCAATGGGCTCCGCCGCGATCGAGCCGTCGAACGACCGCGACTGGCGCCCGGAGCAGGCGGTGCTGCCGGAGATCACGTTCGAGGGCGACGTCATCCGGATCCGCAACGTCCGCGACTCCAGGCACCACGCGGACGGCAGCGCCACGCCCGCCTACGACGACCGCACGTAACTCCTGCGCAAGATCGAGCGTGTGTGGTTCGGGGTGTCGCCGTTCGGGGCGAACCGGCGCGGACCGGCGCACGTGTTCCCCTCATTCGGCTCCTCGGACTCGCAATACGTTGCGATCTCCGTCGAGGCGAGGAAGGAGGTGGGCGAGGAGTACTCGGTCTGGAAGGGGCTACTGAAGCGCTACGAGCTGATGTACGTGATCGCCGACGAACACGATGTCATCCCCTTGCGGACCGAGGTCTGGGGCGACCCGGTGCACCTCTACCCCACGCGTGCGACGCCGGAACAGGCGCGGCAGATCTTCGTGCGGATGCTCGAGCGCGCGGAAGCGTTGCGCACGCGGCCGGTGTTCTACAACACGGTGAGCAACAACTGCACGAGCAACATCGTGGAGCCGATCAACGAGATCGCGACGCGTCGCATCCGCTTCGGCCTGGACCTCCTGCTGCCGGGCTACTCGGATGCCCGCGCACACCGGTTGGGCCTGCTCGACACCGACCCGCCGCTGGAAGAGGCCCGGCGCGTGTCCCTCGTGAACGATCGGGTGGCGGCGGCGCTCGACGAGGCGGAATTCTCGCTGCGGATCCGGGGGCTGTAGTCCTTTTCGTACACGACTCACGACGCAGAACCCCCGGCGACCCGGACCCGGTCCGGACGCCGGGGTTCTCGCCACTGGCGAGAGACGCGCCGTTCGGTTCGGGGCTCTCGCGGCGGAGAGCCGACCGTCGTCTCCCTTCCCTTCCTCGCCGCGCGGTCTGCGGCTCGGGCGCCCCTGGCCCGGGGGCATTCGCTCGGCTGCGCCAGCGACCTCGCAGCCTGCCCGCCGGGAACCGAACCTTCCCGGCGAGCGCGTCCTCCGGAAGGCGTCCCCTCCGGAGGATCCGCGCCGTCGGTCCGAGGACCGCCCCACCGCACGACGCGAGTGTCCGCACGGTCGCCCCGCGGTTCGGCCCGCGCACGTCTTTGGTCGGACACTGTAAGATGCTGTATCGCAACGAGTTGTATCAGTCGACGCCAGGAATCCGGATTCCGGCTCCGCGCCCGTCCCCGCAACGCTCACGGGCGCAGACGCTTGGCCGTTTATAACAATTTCAATCCACGCTCAACTACCGCTTCTCCACCGTCCGCACGGGAGATTTCCACGGCGAGGCGACACTTATCCACAGAAAACGTGGAAAAGGGGACTGGTGGAGGCGCCGGGGGCGTGCCGGGCCGTCGTGGGCAGCGACCGCGGCGAAGCTCCGTACTCGTTGGTCGCCGAAGCCCCGTGTTGGGGCGTTCGCCGCGTCGGGCGCGGCAAAGATCCATCCCACGGCGGGCTCGCCGTTTGGGGTTGGATCCCAGCCGCGTCGCACCCGGCCAAACTCCACCCTCCGGCATCACGACTGCCGCCACCATGGACGTTGACCGTGGCGAAGCCTGTGGCGCCATCGGCTTCAACGGCCGGGGCCCCACTGCCAACGCCCGCGATCCCGCGCCGCCCGGCGGGCTTGCCGCGCGTCGCGTGGCCAGGCCCCGTCGCATCGCGTAGCGAGATCCCGTCATGTCGTCTGGCGAGCTCCCGTCGCGTCGTGCTGCGCGATCCCATGGCCCGGCGGAGTCGGTCGTCTCGCGTTGCGGCGGCACCGATTGGGGACACGTCCACGCGCTTCATCGACCGGGCACCCAGGTCCTCTCGGGAGACCGCTCGCCTGCCGGTCACNGCGAGGCGCTCGCCGGCCGGCGGCCCCTCCACCGAGCATCGCGGCCCGCCCCGGTCCATGCCGGCCATTGCGCACGCGCCGGCGCGGCCCCATGCTGCCACCGTCGCTGGCGGCGAGGTGCGCGTCCCACCGACGGCGAGGCCCACCCCTTCCCTTTCGATCCGGAGGCGAGCGTGAGCACGACGGCCACCTTCCCCGCGTGGGCGGAGCGGGTCCAGGCGGTGACCAAGGCGCAGTTCCTGGACCTCTACGAGGCCGAACACGCAACGACGATGAAAGTCTTGCGCGCCTACCCGCGGGACGAGCTGGACTTCAAGCCGCATCCGCGGAGCAACACCGCGAGGGAACTGGCGTGGCTCTTCGTGCTCGAGCGGCAGCTCGGGAAGATGGTGTTCCAGGACGCGTTCGCGAACGGCGTCCCCGCTGGCCAGGCGCCGCCATCGCCGCCGGAGTCGTGGGACGAGCTGCTCGCCGTCCTCGAGCAGGCGCACCGCGAGTTCGGCGACCTGGTCCGCGGCATGTCGGAGGAGCAGCTCTCCGAGAGAGTCCACTTCATGGTCGCGCCGAAGACGCTGGGCCTCGTCCCGCGCCTGTGGTTCGCGTGGTTCCTCCTGCACGATGAGATCCATCATCGCGGGCAGTTCTCGGTCTACCTCCGCATGGTGGGCGGGAAGGTGCCGTCGATCTACGGCCCGAGCGCGGACGAGCCCTGGATCTGAAGAGCCGACGATGCCGGAGCGCGAGCCCGGCGGCGGGTCTGGCCCCGAACGGAGGCCAACCGCCCCGGGCTCCGCTCCGTGCCCTTCACCCGGCCGGCCAGCGCGGTCATTCCTCGTGCGCCCGTCGTTCTCCTTCCCCCTGCTCCGGCCTCACCAGCACCTTGTCGATGCGGAATCCGTCGAGGTCGACGACCTCGAAGCAGTAGCCGCCGTCCACGAAGCGCTCGCCGGGCATCGGCACCCGTCCGAAGCGCTGCAGGATGAAGCCGCCGACCGTGCGGTAGCCCTCGGGCATCGCGAAGCGCTCTTCCTCCACGCCCAGGAAGCGGCGGAGCTCATCCATCGGGAGCGCCGCGTCCACGAGCAGTGAGCCGTCCTCGCGCATCGTGATGCGCGGGGGCCCGGGCTCGATCTGGCCGACGATGCCCTCCAGGATGTCGCTCGGCGTGACGATGCCCGTGATGCCGCCGTACTCGTCGAGCAGGATGGCGAGATGGATGCCGGTGCTGCGGAAGCGCTCGAGCAGGTTCAGGACGAGCATGGACTCGGGAAGGAACAGTGGCTTGCGCAGCCGGCGCCGGATGTCCAGCGGCTCGCCGGCGGCGAGGTCGGCCCACAGGTCGCGGACATCGACGACGCCCAACACGTGATCGAGCTCGCCTTCGCAGACGAGGTATCGGGTGTGTGGATGCCGGATCGTGGTGCGGATCGTCTCTTCGACGGGGTCGTCGACGTCGAGCCAGACGATCCTGTTGCGGGGCGTCATCACGGTCTCGGCGGTCTCGTCCGCGAGCCAGAACACGCGCTCGACGACCTCGAGTTCGGCCTGGCGGAACACGCCCGCGCGCGTGCCCTCGGCGAGGAGCGCCGCGATCTCCTCCTCCGTGACCGTCGGCTCGCGCCGCGGCCCGATGCCGAGCAGCCGGACCACCGCCTCGGTCGAGACGCTCATGAGCCACACCGCCGGCCGGGCCACGATGGCGAGCCCGTGCATGAGCGGCGCGACGAGTCCCGCGATGCGCTCGGGGCTGTGGAGCGCGATCCGTTTGGGAACCAGCTCACCCAGGAGCAGCGAGACGTAGGTGACGCCGACGACGACCACGCCGACCGCGAGGGGCAACGCGTACGGCCGCAGCGCGGGCACCTGCCGGAGCAGCTCTGCGAGGGGCTGTGCGATCGTGGCCGCGCTGAACGCGCCGGTGAAGACACCGACCAACGTGATGCCGATCTGGACCGTGGCGAGGAAGCGGCTCGGCGATTCGGCGAGCTCGAGTACGCGTCGCGCCTTCGGGTCGCCCTCGGCCGCGCTCACGCGCAGGCGCGACTTGCGCGCGGTGACCACGGCGATCTCGGACATGGCGAACAACCCGTTCGCCAGGATGAGGAGCAGGATGAGCACCAGTGAGATCGTCAACACGGGACGCCGCTCGCGCCAGGGGTGGATGTCTCTCGACGGCAGCGCCGCCCTCCGACCGTGCCTCTCGGTGACGCGCCGGGGCCTCGCCTGCAAGGTCGATGCGCGGGGCGGACGATGACGACTCCGCCCGGAGGGGGACAGGGGGTATCCGGCAGCGGGGGTGGCGAGGGGGGAGGAGGGCGGCGGCGGGGTGGGCGGGAGGGTGGGGCGGGGCGAGGGGGTGACGAAGTCGACGCCCCGCCCCGCCCTGCCCGGGCCTACATCGCCTTCAACGCCGCGACCAGCTTGGTCAGCGACTCCCGTGCGTCGCCAAACAGCATCCGCGTATTGTCGTGATAGAACAGCTCGTTGTCGATGCCGGCGAAGCCGGGGTTCATGGAGCGCTTCATCACGATCACGTTCTTCGCGCGATCCACGTCCAGGATGGGCATGCCGTAGATCGGGCTGTTCGGGTCGTGTCGCGCCGCCGGGTTGACGACGTCATTGGCGCCGATGACCACAGCGACGTCCGTGCGCTCGAACTCGGGGTTGATGCGCTCCATCTCGTAGAGCTTGTCGTACGGGACGTTCGCTTCGGCGAGCAGGACGTTCATGTGTCCCGGCATCCGCCCGGCCACGGGGTGGATGGCGTACTTCACATCCACGCCCCGCTGCTCGAGCAGGTCGGCGAGCTCACGCACGTTGTGCTGCGCTTGTGAAACGGCCAGGCCGTAGCCGGGCACGATGATGACGGAGCGCGAGTAGGCGAGCAGGATGGCCGCGTCCTCGGGAGTGATGTCCTTGACGGTCCTGCCGTCCATCGCCGCACCGGCGCCGGCCGCCATCGGGGTCGCGCCGAACGCGCCGAACAGCACGTTGGTGAGCGACCGGTTCATGGCGCGGCACATGATGTTGGTGAGGATCAGCCCGGACGCGCCGACCAGCGCGCCACTGACGATGAGCACGTTGTTGTGCAGCAGGAACCCGGTCGCGGCCGCGGCGATGCCCGAGTAGGAGTTCAGCAGCGCGATCACGACGGGCATGTCGGCGCCGCCGATCGGGATGACGAGCAGCACGCCGAGGACCAGGCAGAGCGCGGCGAAGGTCGCGAACAGTCCTGGCGCCGGATCGGCCGGGATGAGGTACACCCCGAGCGCCAGGATGACGAGGCCGAGCAGCGCGTTGATCGTCTTCTGGAGCGGGTAGGTGACGGCGCGGCCGGTCATGAGCTCCTGTAGCTTCGCGAACGCGACCATGCTGCCCGAGAACGTCACCGTGCCGACCAGAACGCTCACCATGATGGTGGTCTGCACGTCGGCACTCGTGACGGTGGCGCCGCTGGCGAAGCGGAGATACTCATCGGCTGCGACGAGCGCGGAGGCTGCGCCGCCGAAGCCGTTGAGCAGGCCGACCATCTGCGGCATCGCCGTCATCTTGACCGTGCGGGCGAGGATGGCGCCGATCAACCCGCCGAGGACCAGTCCGGCGATGATCCAGGTGAAGGAGAGGATCTGGCGGTCGAGCAGCGTGACGGCGACGGCGATGAGCATGCCGGTGGCGCCGAGCACGTTGCCTGAGCGCGCGGTCTTTGGAGAGCTGAGCCGTTTGAGTCCGACGATGAAGAGCGTCGCCGCGACGAGGTATGCCGCGTCAATGACGAGCGACAGCGCGGCCCCTTGGGATTGCGCGATCATTGGGCACCGTCCTGCCGCTTCTTGAACATCTGGAGCATCCGGTCAGTGACCATGAAGCCGCCGACCACGTTGATGGTCGCGAGCACGACCGCCGCGACGCCGATCACGGTGCTGACCGGCGACTCGAGGCGCCCCGCGACGAGGACGGCCCCGACCAGGGTGATGCCGGAGATCGCGTTGGATCCGGACATCAGCGGCGTGTGCAGGATCTGGGGGACCTTGGTGATGACCTCGAATCCGACGAACATCGCGAGGACGAACACGTACAGCGCGATGAGCAGGCTTTGCAGCTCCAGCATGGCGACTCCTCGGAATTGGGGGCATCAGCCGGCGGCGCTCGCGGATTCCCGCGGTTTGCCGTAGACCACCTCTCCGCCGTGCGTCACGCAGCACTGGCGGGTGATCTCGTCGTCGAAATCGAGCGCTAGCGCGCCGTCCTTCACGAGGTGGAGGAGCAGCGCGGCGATGTTCCGGGAGTACATCTGGCTCGCGTGCGTGGGCAGCGAAGCGGCGGCGTTGGTGAAGCCCACGATGGTCACGCCGTTGCGTTCCACCTGCTTGCCGGGCTCGGTCAGCTCGCAATTGCCGCCGGTATCCGCGGCGAGGTCGACGATCACGGAGCCGGGGCGCATGGCGTCGACCATCGCGGCGGTGATGAGACGAGGCGCGGGCTTACCGGGCACCTGTGCGGTGGTGATGACGACGTCGGCCTCGGCGACGAGCCGGGTAAGGAGCTCGCGTTCCTTCTTCTCGACGTCCTCGGAGACCTGCTTGGCGTAGCCGCTCACGTCCTCGGCCTCCTCCAGGGTGAGACCGACGAACGTCGCGCCGAGACTCTCGACCTGCTCCTTGGCGGCGGGACGGATGTCGAACGCCTGGACGACGGCGCCGAGCCGTCGTGCCGTGGCGATCGCCTGGAGCCCCGCGACGCCCGCGCCGAGCACGAGCACCCGAGCGGGCGGGATGGTGCCCGCGGCGGTCATGAGCATCGGGAAGAACTTCCCGATGGCGTTGGCGCCGATCAGCGCCGCCTTGTAGCCGGCGACGGTCGCCTGCGAAGAGAGCGCATCCATCTTCTGCGCACGGGTGATGCGCGGGATGAGCTCCATGGCAAACGCGGTGACGCGGCGTGCGGCGAGTCGTTCGAGCAGCGAGGGGTTGGCCGATGGAGAGAGGAACGAGATCAGTGCGGCGCCTTCCGGGATCCGGTCGGCCTCGTCGTCCAGGGGCCGCTGCACTTTGAGCACGACGTCGGCTCCGGCGTAGACCTCGGCCGGGCCAGCGGCGATGGCCGCGCCCGCTTCACGGTAGGCGTCGTCGGAGAAACCAGCGGCGGCGCCGGCGCCCGACTCGACGGTGACGTTCAGGCCGGCGTTGGTGAGCTGGCTGATCGTCTCGGGAACCAGCGCGACTCGCGTCTCGCCGGGCAGGACTTCCTTGGGAACGGCGACGTTCATGGGCATCCCTCCAGCGGACCGGCTCCGGCGCCGGCGCCCTGCCGGCGCGTCTCCCATTGGGGCAATGTAAGCGGCGCGCAGACTTCCACAAGTCGGCGCGCCGCCGTGTGGGCCGGGCGGAGCTCAGAACAGGATGCCGATGGCAAGGGCGTCGCGGTCGCCGCCCAACGTGATGCCGAAGCGGATCGTCCAGCCCTGACGCAGCGCGACGTCGACGCCGAGGTCGATCGCGAAGTCGAGATCGAGGTCGTCATTGCCGAAGCAACCGCGTCTACCCGGGAAGTCATCGTCATCGCCGAGGCACGCATCCACCATCAGACGGGGCGTGCCGTAGGGCGTGAACGTCGCGCCTTCGGCGGGCAGCGTGCGGCCGAGCGTGACGCCGAACGGGAAGCTGAGGAGCACGTTGTTCTCGGCGGACAGCCCTACGCCCACGACCCACGAGGCGTCCAGAGGGAAGTCTGCCGAAGCGCGGGCCAGCGTGCCGCTGAAGTCTACGCCGCCGAAGACCGCGAGGTCGTTGTCGAAGTCCTGCTCGGCGAGGCCGAAGCGGAGCCCGAAGGAGCGCGTGCCCCGCCACGTCGCCATCACCCCGAGATCTCCGAACGCCGCCTCCATCAGGTACAGACCGAAGCCGTTGGCCGGCCGCGGCGGCAACAGCATGGGCGAGTCCCACGCCACCTGCGCGGCTGCGCCGCTGGCGCTCCACACGGTCAACGCGAGCACGAGGCCCGCGAGTCGCTTCCTCATCGAACTCCTCCAAGTCCTTCAACCATGCCTGATCCTGCGCCCGCCCATCCCGCCGCCCGATCGGCGGCCTCGCCACGCGCCCGGGCGCGCTCGCGCGCGGCGTCGCACATTCCCTACGGCGCGTGAACCGGCGTTCCGGTCACACCACCGCATCCGCCCCGATCGCGATCCGCATCGACGGCTCGACAGGCTCCGCCGCCAGAATCGGCGTTGTCACGGGAGCGTCAGCCCTCTCCCCGGGTGCGCGGCACCAGCGCGACCACGCGCACGGGGCCGCCCGAGCCGCCTTCGATCTTCATCGGCAGCGCGATCACGATGGCACCCGTGGGCGGGAGCTGGTCCAGATTGGTGAGGTTCTCGAGGCCGGGCACGTCCGCCGCTGCTGCGATGCGGTGCACGATGAAGTCCTGAGACGCGCCGTAGTCGATCGATGCGACGTCGGCGCCCAAGGCCGCCACGCGCCGCTCCTCCACCAGGATCCTCGCCGCCTCCTCGCCGTACGAGGGGAAGTGGAGGTTCGACGCATCGCCGGGCGTGTCATCCCCCAGGTAGGCGCGCGCATCCGGCCAGCGGCTGCTCCAACCGGTGCGGAGCAGCACGATGGTTCCCGGCTGGATCGTGCCGTGGAGCCGCTCGAACGCCGTGATGTCCGAGGGTTGGAGTCGGTAGTCCGGGTCGTTCGCCGCCTGCGCCGTGATGTCGATGACGACGGCGGGCGCGATCAGCTTTTCCAGCGGGATCTGGTCCGCCGTGAGGCGGCCTTCGGCGAAGTGGATCGGCGCGTCGAGGTGCGTGCCGCCGTGCTCCGGCGAGGAGAAGGCGTTCGCCGAGTAGAACCAGCCGCCCGGCGTCGGGCCGTAGGCGAGCCGCTCGAGCTCGAACTTCGTCGGCGACGTCGGCCAGTACAGCGTCTCGGCGTTGTACGGGTGCGTCAGGTCGACGATCCGGTAACCGGACAGGTCCGGGGTGGCTCGCGGGGCGTTGCCACACGCCAGCGCCACGGCGGCCAGGACGAGCGGGAGGTGGCGTCGCATGGTACGGCTCCGTCGAGTTGCCGGTTCTGCGGGCCGTGTGTGTCGCAATAGGCGACGTCCGCGGCGAGTCGTCAAGGGTCATGCGAGGCGCCCGGTGCGGACCAGCCAGGTGCGGGCGTGGGCTCGCGTGGCGATCGCCGTGTCATCGATCCATGCGCCCTCGACTGCGAAGAGGCTCGGCACGGCGGTTCCTCCGAGCCGCGAGGGGACTCGGCGCGGGCGCTCCGGCGGTGGGCGAGCCGAACGGACCGCGAGCGTGGTCGGTAGGGCGTGTTCTGGGTGTTCGGTAGGGGGCGCTGCGCCGACGGAGATCCGCGCAGGCGTCTACCGGCGACGGCGGCGAACGTGGTGTGGAGCGACGGGGGCGCCGGGCGGCCGCGTGCGTGCGCGCGCTCCCGGCCCGTGCACGTCCACGACCCCGAACGCGCGACGGCTCACACTCCCGAGCGCAGCAGCGCCGGCAGCTCGCGGATGCTCTCGAGGCGGACGAACTCGCGCCCCCGGAGGTCCTCCTCGTCCACCACCTCGAAAGAGCAGGTGAGGGGGTACGGGATGTGGACGCCGACGCCGCCGATCTCGAGCACGGGCAGCACGTCGGAGCGCAGGGAGTTGCCCGCCATGAGGAAGCGCCGCGGCTCGACGCCGTGGCGGGCGGTGAGCATGCGGTAGCAGCGCGCGTCCTTCTCCGTCACGATCTCGACGGCGGAGAAGTAGTCGCCGAGGCCGGAGCGGGCGAGCTTGCTCTCCTGGTCGTACAGGTCACCCTTGGTCACCAGCATCAGGCGGTGCCGCTCGGCCAGCTCGCGCACCGCGTCCGCCGCGCCGTCCAGCAGCTCGACCGGATGCTCGAGCATCTCTCGGCCCCAATCCAGAATGCGCTGGAGGTCCGACCCGCTGATCCGGCCCTCGGTCAGCTCGATCGCGGTCTCGATCATGGAGAGCGTGAAGCCCTTCACGCCGTAGCCGAAGTGGCGGAGGTTGCGCTTCTCGGTCTCGATCAGCCGCTGCTCGATCCACTCGGCGTCGTGGTAGGGCGCGAGCAGCTCGCGGAAACGCTCCTGCACCGCCTTGAAGACGGGTTCGTTGTGCCAGAGCGTGTCGTCGGCGTCGAGGGCGATGATGTCGACTTCCAGTGGCATCGAGCGGGTGCTCCGGAACGGGTGATCACGACACGGGACCGGCGTTTCTCGCGAGACGGCCCCGCCCGGGCGGCCAAGGCGCGTGGGCGGCGCCCCTCGCGACACGGCTCGCCACGGGCGGCCGGGACCCGCCGCTGACGCCGCTCAGGAGGCGGCGCGGCCCCGGGTCGGACGCGAGAGATCGCGCGGCCGATCCCGCGGCCAATGCAACGGCGCGGCCCGCCTCAGGCGCGGGCAGTGGTCCCGCAACCGGCGCGAGGGCGCGGCGAACTTCCCGTCTCGCGCCGTCCGGGCCGGGCATGTTTGGACATTGACCGCGCCCGGGGCGGCGAAGTTCCATCGCCCGCGGCGCGGGAGCGACCGAGCTGGAGGTTGGCCGCCTCCGGCGCGGTAAAGGTCCAACCCGCCCACGCAGGTGCGGACGAGGCGGGAAGTGGTCCGCGCCCGCCACGTCGAAGCCCCAGGGCGCCCAGGTGCGCGCGGGCATCCAGGGCGCGGGCTTGGGCTTGAGGATCAAGGCGCCCGAGCGTCCGGCGCACGCGCGAGTGTCCAGTCGCCCGAGCGTCGTCGGCGCGCACGAGTCTCCAGCCGCGCGTCCGGGGCGCGTACGAGTGCCCAGGCGCCCGCGGGCGGCGGGGGCCTGAGCGCCCGGGGCCACGCGGTTCCCTGCGGTTCCCTGACGACGGCACCCAGGCCGCCCCGGCGGGGCTACGGCGCCTCCGGATCCGCCCGGCGCGGCGAGAACGTCGGCCGAGCGTCGGATCTCGCGGCCCAGGACCCGCTCGTGCGCCCTGGGGACGACCGCAGGAACCACGGATCCTGCCCCTCGTTGCCCGGGAATCTACCGCGCCGCCGTGGGGCTGCGGTAGCCGCCCTGGCCATGACCGGCCTCGCGGGGGACCCGAGCCGCCGCGCGGCACCGGTACGCGGGCCGCCCGTACGGGTGGGCGGTCGCGAGCCGTTCGATGCGCCGGCTGGCGGTCACGGGCGCGCCCCACAGCGCGGCCGAGGGGAGAGGCCGCCGCAGCCGGCCCGCTGCGGCGTGCGGCGCGCCGCACCCGA